>Ga0302195_10000167_pt1 | contig 48477 bp, 41 predicted proteins | sample II_Bog_N1_2_FD_198778 | JGI IMG/M metagenome (GOLD analysis project Ga0302195, IMG submission 198778) | Peat permafrost microbial communities from Stordalen Mire near Abisko, Sweden - II_Bog_N1_2 | ecosystem: Environmental > Terrestrial > Soil > Wetlands > Peat | place: Sweden: Abisko...
ATTCATTTTCAACTCCATTGGCTGAAAATGTAAACTGCAATTTTGCGGTTGAAAACGAAAAACTGTCAGGGATGTGCCCGGTCTAAAGTGTCAGGGATGTGCCCGGCCGTACAAGGGACCAAGGGACCAGGGACTAAGGGAATAGGGCCCTGCTTTTGCTGCTGAGGATTGCTTTCCATCGCCGATCCTTTCTCGATGTGAGTATGCGGGAGGGGAGGATAATCTTCGGCAAAAGCGAGGAAGAAAAAAGGCGGGTTGGGGTTCGTGGTTGAGTCGCGGAGCAGTGGACAGTGGACAGAAAAATGCGGCGGGAGAAGGTTCGTCGTCTCCCACCCTTTCCGCGATAAGACTGCGGAAAGGATGGGCCACCCAAACTTATAGCTTGGTCAAGAGTGCGCCACCCGCCGATTCTATGGATGATTAAAGCATTTTCGCTTCACTTGTTGACATTACGAGCGCATCGAAGGTGGCTTTTTCTTGAGGAAAAAGCCACTTTACTGCAAGGATTCTGCATACACCAGAATCGAAAATGCTGTAGCCGTGACACGCGGCGTGGACCTGGAGGTCCACGCGACAGCCGGTCTGGAGACCGGCGCTACATTTTGGCGAGTGGCGGCGCTTCGCTTTGCCGGTTGCCGCCGGGTTACTCGGCGCTCTCGCCGAGCCAGCGTTTGGTGTTGAGCATCGGTCGCTGGTCGAGGGCCCAGACCTTGCCGGTCATCTCGTCGGCGGGCTTGCCTTCGCGGATGCACTTGTCGAACTCGTTCTGGATGGCCTGCATCTTGGCGTCGAGGTCGTCGATGAAGCTGAGCGCCAGCGCCTCGGGGGTCATGGGCAGCTTGGGCGAGCCGAACTCGAGCTTGCCGTGATGGGAGAGGATCTCATGCAAGACCAAGGTCTTGAGCCGCGGCGGGAAGTTGGGCAGGCTGTCGATGGTCCTTTCGACCAGCGCCGAGCCCATCTGGATGTGGCCGAGAAGAACGCCCTCGACGGTGTACTCGAAGCCGATCTCCCAACTGAGCTCGTGAATCTTGCCGATGTCGTGGAGGATGACGCCGGTCAGTAGCAAATCACGATCAAGCAGCGGATAGTGGGGCGCAATGCGGTCGGCCAGCGTCAGCAAGCTGACGACGTGCTCGAGCAGGCCGCCGAGCCAGGCGTGATGAAGCTGCTTGGCGGCGGGCGCCTCGCGATAGGCCTCGGCCAGCGCAGGATCTGCGAGCAGAGTGGTCAGCAGCCGCTTGAGGTCTTCGTTGCGGAAGCTGGCCACAAAGCTGAGCAGCGCGCGCCAGAGGACGCCGACATCCTGAGTGGTGGAGGGCATCAGGTCGGACTTGTCCACCTCGGCGGTCAGCGCCACGCGCAACTGATCGATCTTCATCTGCAGGCGGTCGTCGAAGCGCGAGGCCGAGCCACGCGCCTTGACCACATCGCCGCGGTCGAAGTCCTTGGCGATGCGCGGGTCGGAGGGCTCCCAGATGCGCCCTTCGAGCTGGCCGGTCTTGTCGCCCAGGATCAGATTGAGATAAGGCTTGTTGGATTTGGTGGTGCGCTGCTGCTTGAGCAGGACGAGGAAGAAGCCGTCGAAGAGCTTTCCCTCGTCAAAGTTGGCCAGATCGGCGATGTAGATGTCTTTCATGGGGATGCCTCTTCAGTGGACAGTGAACAGTGGACAGTAAAAACCCGGATTGGCATAGCACCTGACAGGTGACAACTGTCTGCTGTCCACTGTGACAAAAATCCAATGTGAAACAAGTGTACGACTCCGGCCAGCCATTACAATCGAATGCGTGAGCAACTCCTACGAAATCGGCCCGGTCGAGGTCGGCTCGGGCCAACTGTTTCTGATTGCCGGTCCTTGTGTGATCGAGTCCGAGGCCCATGCGCGCACGATGGCCGAGGCGATCCAGCGCATCGCGAGCGACCTGCGGATTCCGTACATCTTCAAAGCCAGCTACGACAAGGCCAACCGTACCAGTGTCAAAAGTTATCGCGGGCCGGGGCTGGTGGAGGGCACTGGCATTCTGGGCCGGCTGGCCAAGGATACCGGGCTGCCGGTGCTGACCGACGTGCATGAGCCGGCGCAGTGCGCGGTGGCCGCAGAGGCAGCGGATGTGTTGCAGATCCCCGCGTTTCTCTGCCGGCAAACGGACCTGCTGGTGGCCGCTGGCCAGACGGGCCGGGCGGTGAATATCAAGAAGGGCCAGTTCGTGGCGCCGTGGGATATGACGCATCCGGTGGAGAAGGTGCGCTCGACGGGCAACGAGCGCATCTCGCTGACCGAGCGGGGCGCGTGCTTCGGCTATAACTCGCTGGTGGTCGATTACCGCTCGCTGGCGGTGATGCGGCGGATTGCGCCGGTGATCTTCGACGGGACGCATTCGGTGCAGCAGCCCTCGGCGGCCGGCGGGGTGAGCGGCGGGCAGCCGGAGTTCATTCCGCTGCTGGCGCGGGCCGCTGTGGCAGCCGGCATTGACGGGCTGTTTCTGGAGGTTCACGACGAGCCGGCGCGCGCCCTGTCGGACGGCGCGAATGCGCTGGATCTGAAGCTGCTGAAGCCGCTGCTGGAACGGCTGCTGGCGATTGATCGGGCGGCAAAGTGAGGGGGCCAGCGCAGGGAATGTGATCCCGGCCACACTCGGGCTCGAAGGGGAGCGTCTATGATGGATATGCCTATAGTCGGGCGCGGATTTTTTGCGATTGCGCTCTTGTGCCGAGGCGACGGGCGGGTTTAACTTTGGTTTTGTGCGGAGATGCGTTTGCGGGTCAAACGCAGCAGTTGCGATTCGCCGGATTTCGACCGGCATACGATGATTGAGCGCGCCGGCTGCCATTGGCCTGCCGCTCCCAAGGAGAAGATCATGAAGCGTTCGCTATCACTTTGGTTGGGCCTGCTGGCATTCGTCCTCGCGCCCGCCTTTGGACAAAGCCAAACCACCACCAAGATTCACGGCCATGTGACCAATGTCTCCGGAGCATCCTCGAAGGGTGGGACCATACTCCTGCTGTTTGTCCAGAAGGCCCTCGGACCCGGAATCTCGGACAAATCCTCCGTCATATTCTCGTATCCGGTGGACGCCAATGGCGACTACAGCGGCAATGCGGAGGCGGGGAAGTACAGGCTGGCCTATCGTTCCCCTGGAATGACGGAAGGGCAGATCGATTTCATTGACGACGTGGTCATCCTTGCCGGCCAGGATCGTCTGCAGGATGACGACATGACCCGCAAGGAGTTCATGGACAGGCTGCCGGAAGACGAGCGCAAGAGGATTGAGGAAGCGCGCAAGAAAAACGCCGATATCCTGAAGGCCAATGAGACTATCAAGAACATCAATGCCGATGCCAAGACCTGCGCGCAGGACTTCAAGGATGTGAACACTGCGGAAGCGCTGGCGAAGGCGTCCCTGGATGCCTCGGCCAGCAAATCAGCGATTGACGCCAAGGTGGCCGAGATCAAGCTGGCCAAGTTTACCGAGATCGAGAGCCTGATGCAGAAGGACGCCAACGCGAGGCCGGCCGAGCCCTCGCTTTGGGTGCAACTGGGACAGGCGCAGGTGGGGCTGGCCAAGCTGCAGAAGGATCCGAAGAAGTATGACGAGGCCGAGAGCAACCTGAAGAAGACCCTCGATGTGGATGCCGCGGCATCGAAGCACAATCCCAGCGTGCAGTGCGCGGCGTATACCAGCCTGGGCGAGCTGTATGCGCGCACCAACAAGCTGACCGATGCCGATGCGGCCTTTGATTCCGCCATCAAGATCGACACCAAGATCGCGGCAGTCAATCTGCTGAACATTGCCGGGAACTTCTACAACGAGCACATCGCCGACACCAATCCCGACGCGCAGGTTACGGTTGCGGAGGCGGCGATCAAGGCCGACCCGACGATGGCATTGGCATACTATCTGAAGGCCAGCGGCCTGATTACCAAGGCTACAGTCGATCCCGCGACGGGCAAGATGATTCTGCCTCCCGGATGCGCCGAGGCCTATCAGAAGGTGGTGGAGCTGGCGCCCACCAGCCCCTTCGCCGGCGAAGCGCAGGCTATTCTGGCCGAGGCTACGCAGGTCCACACCGCAACCTACGGCACCGACAAGAGCAAGAGCAAGGGCAAAGGCAAGTAAGCCAGACCAAGGCTCGATTGACAAAGGGCGCTTCCGCTTGGCGGCAGCGCCCTTTGTGTTGGGTGCGCGAGGATGGCGGCGCTACTTGTGTGTCTTCTTCCACTCTTCCAACAGAGCCAGCACCTGCTCGGCGTGGCCGGCGGGCGTGACCTTGGGAAAGATGTGCAGCAGATTTTGGTCCGGGCCGATGACGAAGGTCGTCCGCTCGATTCCCCAGACCTTTTTGCCGTACATATTCTTTTCCTTGAGCACGCCGAATTGATTGCAGACCTTTTCGTCCACATCGGCCAGCAGCGTGTAGGGCAGCTCGTATTTGGCGCGGAATTTGGCCTGCGCCTTGGGCGTATCGCGGCTGATGCCGAGCACCACGGCGCCCGAGGCCAGCAGTTTTTTGAAGGTATCGCGGAAGCCGCAGGCCTCGATGGTGCAGCCCGGCGTGTCCGCCTTGGGATAAAAGAAGAGCACCACCGGCCGGCCAGCGAAATCGGAGAGGCTTACGGGCTTGTCTTCATCGCTGGCAAGGGTAAAATCGGCAACTTTTTCGTTCACTTCCATTGGGGAGATCACCTCGTCTGCTGATTGGAGGCGCCAGGGCGCGGATCGGCTTCGATTTTTTTGCGGCCGACGAGGAAGATGGCCGCGGCTTACAATGGATGTTGGACGGGTGGGCGCGTCGCCGCTCGTTCGAGGACTTCCCCTGATGGCATCCGTCGCAAGCACCGCTTCACCCGTTTTGCGTCCAGAGATGGACTCGACCGAGCCCGCGCGCCCGCAGGTGCGCATGGGCCGCGCCTCGTCGGTCGGCGAGGGGATCAACTGGCTGACGCTGGCGGTCCTCGTCGTCTTCCATCTGGGCGCCATCGCGGCGCTCTTCTTTTTTAGCTGGCAGCGGCTGACGGTGATGGCCGCGCTCTATGTGCTGGCGATCAATGTGGGCATCGGGATGTGCTATCACCGGCTGCTGACGCATCGCGGCTATCAAACACCGAAGTGGCTGGAACACGCGATGGCCGTCTGCGCCACGCTTTCGCTCGAGGGCGGGCCGATCTTCTGGGTGGCGACGCATCGCGTGCATCACCAACTGAGCGACCGCGAGGGCGATCCGCATACGCCGCGCGAGGGCGGCTGGTGGGCGCATCTGGGCTGGATTGTCTGGGGCAACGCGCTGCACGCGCAGACAAACGCCCTGGCGCGCTACGTTCCCGACCTGAGCCGCGACCGCTTCTATCTGTGGCTGAGCAAATACCACTGGCTTCCGATCACGGCGAGCGGCGTGCTGCTGTTCGGCCTGGGCTGGCTCTCAGGCGGCTGGCGGAATGCCGTGGGGATGCTGCTGTGGGGCGGCTTTCTGCGCGTGACGATCGGCCTGCACGCGACCTGGCTGGTGAATTCGGCGACGCACCTGTGGGGCAGCCGGCGCTTTGCGACGCGCGACGACTCGCGCAACAACTGGTGGGTGGCGCTGGTGACGGGCGGCGAGGGCTGGCACAACAACCATCATGCGCATCCCGTCTCAGCGCGGCATGGGCTGGCTTGGTACGAGATCGATCCCAACTTCTGGGGGATCTGGCTGCTGGCGAAGCTGGGATTGGCGCGCAAGATTCAGGTGGCGAAGTTCGACCGGGAGAATCCCCAGCCGGTGGGGAGTTAGGGCCTTTTCATTTTCTCGCGCAGCCAGAGTACGGCAAACAGCGGCAGCGCGACGATGAGCACCAGCACACCGGCGGGAAAGCCGACGTACCGATAGCTGTCGGCGTAACTCACTGCATGATGGCCGATCAGATTCCAGGCGAGCAGCGCGTAGATGGCGACGGTCGTCGAGGCGAAGAATGTGAAGAAGGCCGAGGCGACCCCCAGCAACAGGCTGGAGAAGAGCCCGAAGCCCTGGAGCGGGAAGCCGAGAATCTTTTTGACTTTGGTGTGCGCCGCTTGCGTCACGTGAAGTGCCTCCGTGATCTAGAATACAAGTTCATGGCAACGAGCGCACAGATCGAGCTTTGGCCGGCGGAGCGGGTGGCGACGCAGGCGGCGGCGGCCCAGGCGGCGAACGGCATTCACTACGCGATGTGGGGCGAGACGCGCGTCTCGGAGGCGGATCTGGAGAGACTTGTCGGCGCGGTTCCGGCTGCGCTTGCGCCGGCGCTCGACCATCGTGCCTACTTCTTTGTTCCGCTGGCCATTGCCGACACAGACGAGGCGATGGTTGCGCCCCTCTATACCGTCGATCTGGGCGACCGCGCCATCTGCCATCGCAACGCAGCCTTTGGCCAGACGGAGGCCGTCTTTCTCTCCACGCGGCTGGTCGAGGACCGCTTCGGGCTGGCCTTCGAGTTCTTCATCAACGTGGCGCATAATTTTGTCGAGGCCGCCGGGGTTCCGGAGAGCTTTGCCGCGCTCGCCTGGTTGCAGGCAGACGCCCAGGTGCGCGGCGAGACCAGCCAGGACGCGTGGGAGAGCCGACGGCGCGCCCAGGATACCCTCGGCAATCAGCGCATCATCGACGAGAGAGCGCGCAGCGCTTTTTACGAATCGGCCTTCAGTGACACTCTGGCGATCTATATGCTCTCGCTGGCCCTGGACTTCGATTATCACGATCTGCGCGAGCGCGACTATCCGCTGCTGGCCGCCCCGGCCCTGGCCGAGCGCCTGCGCCATGTGGCCGGTCTCTTCCCCCCGAATACTGGCTACGAGTTCCAGGTGCTCTATCGACGCAAGGGGTAGGGATAGCTACGATACTCATGCGGCGCGGCTCCCACTCCATCGACGAAGACCTGTCGATGGGAACCCCGGCTGAAGCCGTTCCCTGGCAAAATATAGATTGAATCAAAGCATGAACGCAATCATAGTTCTCCTGCAAATTGCTACTTTTTCATGCCGTCCAGAGTCTGGATTTGCTTGCGCAGATCGAGGGCCGTCTGGTTGCTGGGATCGATTCTGAGGGCGGCGGTGAGGTTCTGCTGCGCTTCATAGAAGCGATGGGCGGCGATTTGCTGGCGGATCAGCACGAGATAGGCCTCTACCGAGGGCATGAGTTCGAGTGAGGCGACGGCCTCGGTGTGGGCGGCCTCAGCGTTGCCGGAGCGCTCGTCGACCTGAGCGAGGCCGGCGTGGGCCGAGGCGGATTTCGGATCGATGTCGAGGGCGGCGCGATAGAGACGTCCGGCCTGGACGAGCAGACCCTTGTCGAGATAGTCGCGGGCCTCGGCGATGAGCTGGCGGGCGCGCTCCTGGGGCGGAAGCTGGGCGAGGCGGGCCGAGTCCATGCGATCGACGATGAGAGCGGCCTGGCGGAAGGCGGCAGCATTGAAGCTGCGCGCGATGCGCTCGAGGGGATCGGGCTTGAGGGCAGGCTCCGCGATGGCCGCGGGCGCGCCGGTTGAGGCAGCGGCGGCGACGGGCGGGCGGGGCGAGCTTTTGGCAGGCTGCGACCAGGCCTGCTCAAGGGCGAGGGCCTCGGCGTCGTCGGGATGCAGGCGCAGCGCTTCAGCCAGCTCGGAGAGGGCCAGCGTGAGATCGCCCTGTCGCTTGAGGCTGAGCGCGAGATTGAAGTGGTAGTCGGGCTGGCTGGGATCGGCGGCCACGGCCTGACGGAAGAGGCTGGTGGCATCGCCCTTCTGGCGGGCGAAGGCGACGGCCTGGTTGTTGAGCACCTCGGCCAGGGGAAGCACGCGGGCGACGCCGGCAAAGGCCTGCTGGGCGCGGGGATAGTCGCCGGAAAAGAGCAGGCAGAGACCGTGCAGGAAGCCGGCCTCGAGGGCATCGGGCGAGTTGGGGCCGACCTTGGCGAAGGCGGCGGCGGCCAGTTCGTATTGCTGACCGGCGTACTGCTCGCGCCCCAGCGCCATCCATGCGGGCGCGTAGTCGGGGCTGAGCAGAACGGCTTGATTGAGGTGGCCGAGACGCTCCTGCTGATCCGGCTCGGTGATGCCGCGGATGTATTGCTCGAAGGCGTCCAGGCGCAGGGCGGAGTCGGCGTCGATGAAGCTCTGCTGGGTGAGGCTGAGGCTGGGATCGAGCTGGCGGGCGAGCTTCCAGGCGAGGGAATCGAAGAGGGAGACGAGCTGGCGCATCTCGCCGCGGGCGGTGACGGCCTCGCCCATGCGGAGATGAGCGAGATCGACGATGCGGGCCTCGGCGATGATGCCGCTGCCGTCGGTGACGTAGCTGCCGACGATGATGGCCTCGGCGTCGAGGGTCTCGGCGAGCTTGAGGGAGCTGGCGCGGGAGGGATGGAAGCCCTGAGGCAGGCCCAGATGATCGAGGGCGTAGAGGCGGTCGGCGCGGCTCATGGGGCTGAAGCCGGCCGAGGCCAGGCGGCTGCTGAGCACTTCAGCCGAGGCCTCGCGCATCCACTCCAAGCTGGGCTGGCCGGTGCGGTTGTCGAAGGGCAGCACGAGCAGGATGCGGCCGGCGGGAGCTTGCGGTGAGTCGGCAGGCGACTGCGCGGCAGAGCGGAGCGGGCAGAGAAGAAGGAACGCGTACGCCAGCGCGGAGAGCGCGGCGAGAAGACGAGGGCGGACTGGAAGGAAAGAGGTCACGACAGGCTGATTATAGGCTCTTGGGGTGGATGGGCGGGATGGGGTGAGGAGGAGGAAAGTAGAGCGAAAAGGTAGAGTGGGCGAGCGGTTATTAAAAGTTTTCAATGAGAGCCCCTACATGATTTGACAAAAGTAATCTTTCGGAGCCCTTGACAATTGACGATTTCTTATCCAGGCGGAGAAAAACAAGATCGCTCCCACCTGCTGTGAAGCTGCGTCTCCCGGGTCGAGCGAGGGGAGCGCGGGTTGAGCGGCGGCGAGAGAGGGACGGAATCCGCATTGGATGTGTGATGCGATGCGAAGCGAAGGACTGAAGTTGCCTTGGTTGTTTACGGTTTTGGCGGCAGCGCTGGCACTGGCAGGGACGCCGGCGGTATATGGAGCGGCTCCGGCGATTACGGCTCTGAGTCCGGCCGCAGCTGTGGCCGGGGGCGCGGAGTTTACTCTGACGGTCGAGGGTGAGAATTTTACCCCGGCGACGACCGTGGTATGGGAGACGAGCGAGCTGGCGACCGGCTTTGTGAGCGCTGAGCGAGTGACGGCGGTGGTTCCGGCAGGCCTGATAGCCGCGGACGGAAGGGCGAGTGTAACGGTACGGAGTGAGAGCGAACGCTCTTCGCCGGAGGTTTTCACGATTGAATTGCCGGCGGGGGATGTCGACTTGTTGGGTGGAGCCTGGTTGCGCAAGGCAAGCATCGTCAAACAGGCGGCCGGCGCGGAGGTCCTGACAGCGGTTGCGCGCGAGGCTGCGCAGACGAATGCATTGACGCCGGCGGCAACGGCACCCTCGAGCCAGAGTGCGTCGGCGAGCGCGGCGCAAGGCGGATCCTCGGCATCCTCCGACGGAGCAGCGAATTCCACCTCGGGCGGAGGATCGAACCTCACCTCCGATACGCTGACCTCAACCTTTGTGGGCTCGTCTTCGGCGGGATTTGCCTTTACGGCGCCGGCGGTCGCGACTCCGCTGGCAGCGCCGACGATTGTCACATTGAGTCCAAGCGTGGCGGTTGCCGGGGGCGCGGCCTTCACGCTGACGATTACGGGGACGAACTTCACCTCGACATCCAGTGTGAAGTGGGGGACGACGGCGCTGGCGACGACCTATGTGAGCGCGACGCAACTGACGGCAGCGGTTTCGGCCAACCTGATTGCCAGCGCGGGGACGGCGAGCGTGACGGCGACGAACGCAACCGGCAGCTCGACTGCCGCGAGTTTCACGATCAACCCGCCGGCGCCGACGATCGGCACATTGAGTCCAAGCGTGGCGGTTGCCGGGGGCGCGGCCTTTACGCTGACGATTAAGGGGACGAACTACACCTCGACTTCGACGGTGAGCTGGGGGACGACAGCGCTGGCGACGACCTATGTGAGCGCGACGCAACTGACGGCAGCTGTGCCAGCCAGCCTGATTGCCGGCGCGGGGACGGCAAGCGTGACGGCGACGAACGCAACCGGCAGCTCGCCCGCGGCGAGTTTCACGATCAATCCTCCGGCGCCGACGATCACCAGTCTGAGCGTTACGTCGATCGTAGCCGCGAGCGCGTCCTTCACGCTGACGATCAATGGCACGAACTTCCAGCCTGGGATAGTGGGAACACAAGCGAAGTGGAACAACTACTCGCTGGCAACGACGTGCGCGAGCTCGACGCAATTGACGGCCGTGATCCCCGCCAACTTTATCAGCGCTCCCGGCACAGCGAATATCACAGTGACGACGGCCGGTGGAAGTTCCTCCGGCGTCTTGTTCACCGTTACACCGGCGCAACCTATCCTCAGCGTAATGACTATGTATAGTGTTCCTGCCGGCTTTGGGGCCTTCACGCTGGTTTTGTATGGATACAACTTCACGCCCACGATGATCGTGAATTTTGGAAGCGCACAACTGAGCGGGAATATGGTTGGGGGCTCGATGTTCGATGTGCTGATTCCCGCCAGTTTGGACTCGACCGCAGGTACGGTCAGTGTGAGTGTGACCACGGTCGGGGGAACCTCGTCTTCCGTCAACTTTGTCATTGAACTGCCATCGCCCGTGCTGACCAGCGTGAGCCCGTCTTCAGTGGCGGCTGGCGGCACATCCTTTGTAGTGACCGTCAACGGACAGAACTTCACATCAAAGACGGAGGCCAAAATAGCGACAACGTGGCTGGCGACAACCTACGTCAGCGCGACGCAGTTGACGGCAGTGGTACCCGCCAGCATGATTGCCAGCGCGGGCAATATCTGCATCGAGGTCTATATTGGCGGCGGTCCCGGCTGGTCGAATGCATCCTGCGTTACGATCAATCCCGCTCTCCCGGTGATGACCAGCATCAGCCCATCCGCGCTCTCGGCAGGCGGCGCCGGGTTTACGCTGATCGTGAACGGCAAGGTCTTTACCCGGGACGCGACGGTGACATGGGGAACGACGCCGCTGGAAACGGTCTACGTCAGCCCAACAGAACTGTTGGCATTTGTATCAGCAGCGCAGATTGAGTTCGCCGGCACTGCCGGCATCACCGTCTCGACCAATGTGGGCACGTCGTCAGCGGCAACTTTTACGATCAATCAGGCGTTGTCGCAGATCAGCTACATCAACCCCGGCCGAGCCTCGGCAGGCGGCGCCGGGTTTACGATGACGATCAGCGGGGCCAATTTTACCCCGGCCTCCGTTGTGAATTGGGGCTCGACCTCTCTGGCGACGACTTATGTAAACTTGACGCAACTGACAGTCACGGTGCCCGCCAGTTTGATTGCCAGTGCGGGCAAGGTCAGCCTGACGGTCATCACAGTCGTAGGCACATCGGCTCCCGCCACATTCATTGTCAATCCGCCTCCCATCATTACAACGAGCACGATGCCACCAGGATCGGTGGGCAGCAATTACGCGGGCCTGGTCCACGTGACAGGAGGAACGCCGGGCTATAACTGGAATGTAACCGGCTTACCGGCGAGCTTTACTTATGCCACTACCTTCGACAGTACGCTGACGATCAGCGGAATGCCCACGTCACCGGGCGCGATCGACATTCAAGTCTCGGCGCAGGACATGGCCGGCTCAACCGCGGGGCCGGTGGCGCTGACGATCAACGTCGGCGGCGGGCCGAACGGCGCCAACAACGGAAGCCTGAACGGCAACTACGTCTGCCTGTTGCAGGGATCGATCGACGGCGACGAATCGCGCTGGGCCTCGGTGATCAATTTCACGGCCGATGGACAGGGAAACTTCACGAGCGGAGTCTTCGACACCAACAGCCGCGCGTTCGGCTCGGCCTCCGGCATTATGAGCGGTAGCTACCAACTGGGCGCGGATTGGAATGGCATGGCCTCCATCCATACGGTTCTGACGAATAACGCCGCGGGGATCCAGACGACGCAGTGGGCGATCGCGGCCAGCGGCAACGCGCAGCCGGCAACCGAGTTTAGCCTGGTGGAGGCGGACGATCTGGGCACGGTGCCCTCCGGTCAGCAGGGCACGGGCGACTGCTACCTGACCATGCAGAGCGCCTTTGCCGCAAGCACCGTGAGCGGATCGAGTTTTGCCTTCGGCCTGGACGGCGAGGACAACAGCGGCAACATCAAGGCGGCGGTGGGCGAGTTCAGCGCAGCGAGCGGCGCCATCACCGGCGGCTTCCTGGATAGCACGCTGGGCGGCGGCGCGGCCGACCAGAGCAGCGCCTTCAGCGGCAAATATACCGCGCCAGATCCGGCTACGGGACGCTTTACCATCGCACTCAATGGCGCACTCAACATGACCGGCTTCACCGTTTACATCATCGACGCCGCGCGGATGTTCATTCTCGACAATACCTCGTACGAAGGCGAACAGGCTGGCGAGATGCGGCTCGAGCAGCAGAGCGTCGCGGGCGGCTCTCTGCTGAGCGGCCCGTTCGTCTCCTATGCGCGCGGCGCGGAACAGAGCGCGTATGGCAGCGCTCCGACAGGCTTTTACGCTGAAATTTTTGCGGGCACGGGCGACGGCCAGGGCAATTTCACCATCAATCAGAGCTATGCGAACAACGCGGGCGCATACACGGCCGGCGGCGCGAACAGCAGCCCGACGGCGCTCACCTTTGACTCCACGCATCCCGGACGCGCCAGCTACACAACGGCCTCCGGAACGACCTACCTCTACTTCCATAACGCCGATAGCGCCTTCGCAATGAGTGTGGGCGGCAGCGGCGCGGTGGACTCGGGAAGGCTCGAAGCGCAAACGGCCGCGCAGACTGCGAACGCCTTCAGCGATGCCGCTCTGGCCGGCAATTACCTGCTGGGCGAGTTGCCCATCATGGACGTGCCGCCGACGGGTTATGCGGGCGTCTATGACTTGAGCGTCGGCGGCGCGATCGGCGGCGCGGCCTCGACCGCCAGCCAGGGCGCGCTCGGTTGGGATCAGGCGCTGAGCACAAGCGTTGCCTGGGATGCGACAGCTCCAGGCAGCGGAGGGTTCCTGGTGGCCAACGGCGCGGAGGGAGCGGCCAGTTGCGCGGCCATCGGCGCGACGAAGTTCGTCTGCGTATCCGAGAGCGCGACAGCGCCGAGCGTCGAAGTGATGCAGCAGTGAACAGGGGCCAGGGACCAGGGACTAAGGGACTAGGGACTAGGGCTAAGGGGCCATGGACCGAGGACTCAGGTTCGGCGATTGGGATGCAGAAACAGCTGCGTGGTTGCCGGGTTTGATTCGCCAGTGGAATGAGCGACGGTGTTGTGGCTTCGGCTACTTCTTCTTGCCGGGGAGCATGGACTTGAGCTTGTCCATCATGGTGGGCTTGGGGGCTGGGGCGGGTGGTTTGGGCGCAGCGGGCGCGGGCTGAGGCGCGGCGGTTGGAGCTGTTGCAGGCGCAGCCTGGGGCGCGGCTCCGTTGGGGGCAGGAGCGGGGGGCTTGTCACCGGAGGGCAGCGGCGTCTTGCCCGTCACCACGCCGTCGGCTTCGAGGGTAGGCACGGAGTCGCTGTCGTTTTTGACGAGGATGGAGATGCGGCGGTTGGAGGGGTCGAAGGGATTGTTCTTGACGCGCGGCATCTGGTCGGCGTAACCGCGGACCTGGGTGACCTGGTTGACGCGCACGCCGTCATCCTGGAGGAGCTTGCGGGCGGAGTTGGCGCGGTCGGCCGACAGATCCCAGTTGCTATAGCCGGAGTCGCTGGCATAGGGCGTCGAGTCGGTGTGGCCCTCGATGAGAAGCGAGTTGGGCAGGGTCTTCAACTCCTTGGCCAGCAGCGCCAGCAGCGACTGGCCGCTGACGCTCAGCTTGGCGCTTCCGATCTCATAAAACGTTCCATCCTTGCCCTCGATCAGCTCGATGCGCAGTCCCTCGTTGGTGATGGTGATCTCGATCTGCTTGGCGAGCTTTTCCAGATCCTTGCGCGCCTTGATCTCCGCTTCGAGCTTGTCTTTGAGCTGTTGCAGTTGCTGGTCGCTGACCTTGGCCATGGCGGCCTCGCCGGTTCCGGACATGAGGGTGCCGAGCAGCTTGCCGGTGCCCTTGGGGTCGTTGAAGTAGCCGGCGACGGCCTGCTTGACCTTGTTGCTGGAACTCATCAGCCAGAGCACGATGAACAACGCCATCATGGCGGTGACGAAGTCGGCGTAGGCGACCTTCCATGCGCCGCCGTGATGGCCGCCGTGGCCGCCCTTCTTCTTGATGACGATGATCGGTTGATTCGACTTGGCTGCCATGTGCGGGCTTTCTCCCCGAAGGGCTTCGCGGGCTCTAAGCCGCGGCTGCCGGTTCAGCGGCGGCTGTCTGGTTCTTGCAGCTCTTCTCCATCTCGTCGAAGGAGGGGCGCAGATGGGCGGGAATGGCGCGCCGCCCCATTTCGATGGCGATCATCGGCGCCGAGCCCTTCAGAAACGAGAGAATGAGCACGCGCAGTACGTGCAGATATTCGTTGTGCGCGTCGGCGGTCTTGGACATATTGGCGCTCAACGGACCCACCAGCCCATAGCAGAGCAGGATGCCGAGAAAGGTGCCGACCAGGGCCGCGGCCACGTGTTCGCCGATCTCCTCCGGGGGACCGCCCAGCGAGCCCATGGTGATAACCACGCCCAAAACGGCAGCCACGATGCCCAGGCCGGGCAGGGCATCGGCGACGGTGGTCAGCGAGGCGATCGGCTGCGTCGCCTCGTGATGGCTGACCTCCATGTCCAGCTCCATCATCTGGTCCATGTCGAAGGGATCGACGCCGCCGGTGATGGCCATGCGCAGCGTGTCGCAGACAAAATCGCGGGCGTGATGATCGGCGAGAAACTCCGGATAGTTTTTGAAGATGGAGCTTTCCTTGGGCTTTTCCACGTCCATCTCGACGCTGAGCAGGCCCTCCTTGCGCACCTTGTTGAGAAACTGATACATCATCTTGAGCGCGCTCAGATAGCGTTCCTTGGTGAAGGGAGAGCCTTTCATGATGCCAGCCAGATTGGCTGCGATGGCCTTGATGATGTGCACGGGATTGGCGACCAGCAGCGTTCCGGTAGCCGCGCCGGCGATGATGAGCAACTCGGCCGGCTGCACGAGAACGGCCATGTGCCCCTTCTCCATCAGGAAGCCGCCGATGACAGCGCCAAAGACTACGAGAATGCCTATGATGGCGAACATTCATGCCCTCCCGGCGCGGACGTAATATGATTTCCGCCCGCCTGACGGCTGGAAATCATGGCGGCCTTTGCCTTTTCCAGCAGATCGATCAAAGTGAGATTGCGCTCGGCCTGTGCCGCGCCGATGCTGACGGTGATGGATACGCGGTCGCCCCACCAGCGGAAGTCCGCGCCGCGGGCCAGGATTGCCAGCGCCTGCGCGTGGGCGGCGAGCATCTCCGGAGTGCGCTCATGGGAGAGGATCAGATACTCATCGTCGCCCCAGCGGCCCATCTCCTCTGCTGGCCGCAGTCCGCCGGCCAGCACGTGCTCGACCTTGTCGAGCATGGCGTCGCAGGCGCCGGCGCCGTGGGTGCTGCGCAGATCGTGCGCCTGATCGACGATGATCCACAGCACGCCGAAGCTCTCGCCGCCCTGCAGGAAGTTTTCATACATTGCATTCAGCCGGATCTCGAACTCGTTCTGGTCCGCCTCAACGCCGGAGTCTTCGCCGAACTCGCCGTGGGGCAGCGCATCCAGGCTCTCGGAGGGATGGAAAAGAACGATGGAACCGATGCGCCCGCCCATCTCGTTGCGCAGCAGCATGAGGCGCGCAATCACCGGAAGTTCGTGTCCCAGATTGTGATGAAAGCGCAGCAGGACGCCGCGCCCGGGCAGCAGATCCGCACTCGGCTGATCGCTCTCGAAGGACATGGGCAGCAGCAAAGGCTCGAGCGGCTCGGGCACGGGGCGCGAAAGCAGATCCCTGCCCGCATAGCCAGTGATGGCCTCGGCGGCGCGATTCCACAGGACGATCTGCCCCTCGGCGCCAATCAGCGCGATCCCCTCGGGCAGACTGTCGAGCGCGGCATCGAGAAGTTCTGAGCGGTCAGCCATTCGCAGCTCTCCATCCCATTCATCGGCGCGGCAGAGAGCAACTTGATGGAATGCGTTGTGGAGAAACAGGTTGATTTTTACTAAGGGAAACCGGAGGACAAAAGGCCTGCGCCGGCTGCCTCAGGAGGTGAGCCAGGACACTCATGAGTTAACAAACCGCGCCGGCCGGGTTGAGATTTTTCGTGACCGCGGGTATCAAGAGGCTGTAAGCTCATCTCGCAGGAAAAATTTGGGAGTTGAGTGAAATTTTGTTCGGAGGGGTGACGGAGGGAATCACAGCGGAGAGCTCTGTTGCAGATTGAAGCAGTTCAAGGATCTTTGGGGAATCAGCCGATACTCTCCCAAGGGAAGAAGACCATTCGCGAGAACGAACCGGCGTTTTCTCAGCAGGCGGATCGAGCGGGCATGGCTTCAGAGTCAAGCATCGGATGAGGCGCACATTATGAACAAGATTATTCTGGCGGATTCGCAGGCAATCTTTCGTGCAGGCACAGCCAAGGTGCTGGCCATGGACGAGGATGTGCGCATCATTGCGCAATGCACGGATCTGGACCGTATGTATCACGCCATCACTACCTTTCCCGGATCGATCGTTCTGTTTGCCGCATCCTTGCATCCGGAGATGGAGGGGCTGCGCTCGATGCTGGAGACGGTGGGCAGCCGCGGGATCGTGATTGCCGAAAACAACGACGCCGCCAGCGCCTATATTCAACAGGGCTTTCGCGGCGTGGTCTTCCGCTCCGTGACCGGGCCGGCGCTGACCGAGTGCGTGCGCGCCGTGGCCGCGGGCGAGACCTGGCTGCCGCCGCAACTGATGCAGGCCGAGTCGCCCGAGGAAGACATGGTGGGCACCAGGGTCCGCGACCGGCTTACGCCCAAGGAGATGCGCATTGTGGCGCTGATTGTGCAGGGCTGCAAGAATCGCGAGATCGCCCAGCGGCTGAAGACCACCGAGCAGGTGATCAAGAACTATCTGCGCTCGGTCTACGACAAGACCGGCGTGAGCGACCGGCTGGAGCTGGCGCTGTTTACCATCCACCACCGCGTGCTGGCGCAGGCCGCCGCCGAGGTGGGCAGCAAGCTGGAGGCCGAGGAGGCCAGCGCGCAGCACGCAATGGCCTAGCGCGCCGGGGCTGGAATTCGCTTGTTTTTCACCGCAGCGAGCGGAGCTTTGGGCCACCGGCTTGGTTACAATGGTGGTATGACTTCTACATTTTCGCAATCCTCGCTTGACCAGCTCTCCATCGATACCTTGCGGCTATTGGCCGTGGACACCGTGCAGAAGGCCAACAGCGGCCATCCGGGCGCTCCGCTGGGCTGTGCGCCGATCGCCTATCTGCTCTTCAACAAGCTGATGAAGCACAATCCGTCGCACTCGAAGTGGGCGGACCGCGACCGCTTCGTGCTCTCGAACGGGCACGCCTCGTCGCTGCTTTACGGCACGCTCTTTCTGAGCGGCTACCAGGTGACGCTCGATGATCTGAAGAGCTTCCGCCAGTGGGGCTCGCGCACGCCGGGCCATCCGGAGCGCGGACATCTGGACGGCGTCGAGGTGACGACCGGTCCGCTGGGCCAGGGAATCGCGATGGCCGTGGGCATGGCGATTGCCGAGAAGCATCTGGGGGCGGTCTACAACCGGCCGGGCTTCGATGTGGTGGATCACCACACCTATGCTCTGCTGGGCGACGGCGATCTGATGGAGGGCGTCTCGCACGAGGCGGCGGCGCTGGCCGGAACGCTGGGACTGGGCAAGCTGATCTTCCTTTACGACGACAACCTGATCTCATTGGACGGACCGACGAGCCTGAGCTATACGGACGACGCACTGAAGCGCTTCGAGGCCTACAACTGGCACGTGGAGCGCGTGGCCGACGGCAACGATCTGGCGGCGATTGAAGCGGCGATTCAGGCGGCGAAGGCGGAGACGGGACGGCCGTCGCTGATCGCCGTGCGCACGATCATCGGCTACGGCAGCCCCAAGGCGGGCTCGAACAAATCGCACGGCGAGCCGCTGGGCGCAGAGGCCGTGGCGGAGACCAAGAAGTTCTTCGGCTTCCCCCAGGACCAGAGCTTTTATCTGCCCGAGGCGGCGCTGGCCAACTGGCGCACGGCCGTCGAGCGCGGCGTGGCGCAGGAAGAAGCATGGAAATCGCGCTTTGAGTTTTATCGCCTGGAGAATCCCGGACTGGCAGCGGAGTTTGAGCGCACCCAGAAGGGCGAGCTGAAGGCCGGTTGGGAGAAGGCGATTCCCGTCTTCCCGGCGGGCAAGGCGCAGGCGACGCGCAATGCGGGCGGCGTGATTCTGAATGCGATGGCCGAAGCCGTGCCGGAGCTGTTTGGCGGCGCGGCCGACCTGACGGCCTCGACCAAGACGATCTTCAAGCCGGGAGAGAGCTTCCATGTGGACCCGGCCGGACGCAACATCTTCTTCGGCGTGCGCGAATTTGGCATGGCTGCGGCGGTGAATGGCATCGCGGCGCACGGCGGTCTGATTCCCTTCGGCTCGACCTTTTTCGTCTTCTCCGATTACGCCAAGCCGGCGATGCGACTGGCGGCGCTGATGCAGACGCACTCGCTCTTCGTCTATACGCACGATTCGATCGCGGTGGGCGAGGACGGGCCGACGCACGAGCCGATCGAGCAACTGCTGGGACTGCGCGCGATTCCGGGTATGACGGACCTGAGGCCGGCCGACGCCAACGAGACGGCGGCGGCGTGGCGGCTGGCCGTCGAACGCACGGGGCCAAGCTTCTTTGCGCTCAGCCGGCAGGATCTGCCGGTGACCGACGCGGCGGCGACGGACGTCTACGCAGGCGTGAGCAAGGGCGCGTATATTCTGGAAGATGCGGAGAAGCCGCAACTGGTGCTGATCGGCTCCGGCAGCGAGCTTTGGCCCTGCGTGGATGCGGCCAAGCTGCTGGCCGCCGATGGCATCCGCGCGCGCGTCGTCAGCTTCCCCAGCTGGAAGCTCTTCGAGGAGCAGACGGACGCGTACAAGGCGAGCGTGCTTCCGGCGGGCGTTCCCAGGCTGGCGGTTGAAGCCGGCTCGACGCTGGGCTGGTGGAAGTATGTGGGCGCAGAAGGCGACGTGATCGGCCTGGACCGCTTTGGCGCATCGGCGCCGGGGCCGAAGGTGATGGCGGAGCTGGGTTTCAGCGCGGCCAATGTGGCGGCGCGCGCGAAGAAGCTGGTCGAGCGGAGTTAGACGCGCCTGGTGCGGGTGAGCGGGATTGCATGAGTCAGGATTCCTTTGAAGCAAGTCGATTACGACGAAAAAGCGAACACTGAATTCCCATGGAGTGAGGTCATCATGCCGAATGTCATCAACTCTCCCGCGACAGTTGCAGGAGCCGGAAGCGAAGCGGGCGCGGGGAAACTCGCGCCGAATGCGATACAGCCTATTCCGGTTTTTCCGGGATCGGAGACAGTGGTGGCGCTGACACCTGCTAATCCCACGACGACTGTTTCCGCACCTGCGTCAAGCGTTGCTGTCACGGTTCCCAATGCCTCGGGAACTGTCACTTTTTCACTGGTGGTGACGGACAATCTGGGCGTTGCAAGTCCGCCGGTTTATGCCAGCGTTTCCGTGCAAGGCCCGCCGGTGGCAATGCTGACGGCTACGCCCGCAACCGTTACGCAAGGCGGCAGGATTGAGCTTGCAGGAGCCGGATCCACATCCTCGGGAAGCATCGCCAGTTACACGTTTTCTCTGGTTCCGGCGGCAGTTTTAGGGTAACTCACTGCGTTGCCCAGCGAAAGGAAGATACTGTGAAGTTAGTCATCGCATCCGACCACGCGGGCTTTGCTCTGAAGGAAGAGGTCCGCGCCTATCTCACCAAGGCAGGCCACGAGGTGTTGGACCTGGGAGCTTATAGCGCCGACAACCCCGACGATTATCCCGACTTTGCCGAGAAGGTGGGCGAGGCGATCAAGCAGGGCGTAGCCAAGCGCGGCATTCTGATCTGCGGCTCGGGCGTGGGCGTCTGCGTGGCGGCCAACAAGATTCCCGGCATTCGCGCAGGGATGTGCCACGACTGCTACTCGGCGCACCAGGGCGTGGAGCACGACGATATGAATGTCTGCGTGCTGGGCGCGCGCATCATCGGCTCGGCGCTGGCCTACGAGGTGGTGGACCGGTTCATCGCCGCCAAGTTTGTGGCCACGGAAGAGCGCTTTGTGCGGCGCTTCAAGAAGGTGCTGGCCATCGAACGAAAGTATCAGCGCGCGGACGATTGATTCGCTGAGTGACAATGCTTACAATGCCGACCAACGTATTTTCAAACTGATTTTCAGTTGCAACGGAAGTTTATTTTTGAGCGCAACGGCGCACAGGAGGCGGCGATCTTCCCCTTCGACGTGATCCTCTTTGATGTGGGCGGCGTGCTGCTCACCAACGGCTGGGATACGCGCGAGCGCGCGGTGGTGCTTGCGCGCTTCGGGCTGGACGTGGCCGAGTATGAGGCGCGCCATGCGGCGCCCTATCGCGCCTGGGAGATTGGCTCCTTCTCCCTCGACACCTATCTGGACGCAGCGGTCTTCTACACACCGCGCGAATTTACGCGCGAGGAGTTCTTTGCCGCCATCTGCGCGGGATCGAAGCTGCTGCCCGATGGCGCGATGGATCTTCTCAAGGAGATTGCCGCAGCTCGCCAGTGCCTGGTTGGCGCGCTGAACAACGAGGCGCGCGAGACCAACGACTTCCGCTTCCAGCACTTCGGCCTGCGAGCGATCTTTCAGGTTTCGCTCAGCTCCTGCTATCTTGGATTGCGCAAGCCCGATGCGGCGATCTACCGGCGGGCGCTGGAGATACTGGGCCGCCCGGCGGAGCGGATTCTGTTGATCGACGACCGGGAAAAGAATGTGGACGCAGCAGCGGCCATGGGCATGAAGGCGATTCTCTTCACGGGCGCGGCAACGCTGCGGCGCGAGCTGACCGAGCTTGAAGTTTTGCAGCCGGAGAGTGTGATCGCGCGTTGACTGGAGGCGGTGATGGCGACGATGCAGATGAGTATCAGCCCGGAGGATCGCTCGCAGATTCCGCAGGGCGGCGAGCGGATTCCGGAGGCGGGAATACTGACGATCTTCGGCGCCTCCGGCGACCTGACGCGGCGCAAGCTGCTGCCGGCGCTCTTCCATCTGGAGCAGGCGGGATTGCTGCCGGAGCGCTTCGCCATCGTGGGCGTGGCGCGGCGTCCGCTGGGCGATGAGTTTTCGGCGGATATGCGCGCCGGAATTATCGAGTCCGGAGTGGATGCGAGCGACGCCAGGCTCGACAGCTTCACAAAGAAGATCAGTTATTTTCCGCTGCGCTTTGATGTGCTGGAAGATTATGCGGGATTGAAAACGGAGCTTGAGCGCATTGCCCGGGAAAAAGGCCTTGGCGGATTGCGGCTCTTTTATCTGGCGACGGCGCCGGAGTACTTTGCCCCGATCGTCGAGAACCTGGGCGCTGAGGGCATGGCGCAACCCGAGCGGGGCCGGGCGGCGGTGGTGATCGAGAAGCCCTTCGGCCACGATCTGGATTCGGCGCGCCTGCTGAACAGCCAGGTGAACGCCGTCTTCCGCGAGGAGCAGGTCTTCCGCATCGACCACTATCTGGGCAAGGAGACGGTGCAGAATCTGCTGGTCTTCCGCTTTGCCAACGGCATCTTCGAGCCGATCTGGAACCGCAATTACATCGATCATGTGCAGATCACCGTGGCCGAGACGCTGGGCGTGGAGGGGCGCGGGCCGTTCTATGAGAAGGCCGGCGCGCTGCGCGATGTGGTGCAGAATCACGTGATGGAACTGGTGAGCCTGGTGGCGCTGGAGCCACCGTCGAGCTTTGAGGCCGAGAGCGTGCGGCGCGAGAAGCTGAAGGTCTGGCGGGCGATTCCCTCGATTCCGATTCTCGATGTGGTGCGCGGACAATACGGCGCGGGCGAGATCGATGGCAAGCCCGTGGTGAGTTATCGCGAGGAGCAGCGCGTCAGTCCCGACTCCGGCACGGAGACCTATGCGGCGGCGCGCGTCGAGATTGAAAACTGGCGCTGGGCGGGCGTGCCGTTTTATCTGCGCGCGGGCAAGCGAATGCAGAAGCGCGCGACGGAAATCAATATTCAATTCAAACAGCCTCCGCTGCTGATCTTCGACCGGCTGCGCTCGCAGGCGGTCTGCCAGGTGATCAAGCCGAATCTGCTGACGATTCGCATTCAGCCGGATGAGGGCATCGCGCTGCGCTTTGGCGCCAAGGTGCCGACGACGATGGAGATGGACGTCTGCCCGGTGACGATGGACTTCGATTACGCCGAGGCCTTCGGCAAATCGAGCGCCAACGGCTACGAGCGGCTACTGCTGGATGCGATGCTGGGCGACCAGACGCTGTTTTCGCATCGCGACGGCGTGGAGACGACCTGGGCGCTCTTTACGCCGGTGCTCGAAGCCTGGGCAGCGAAGAAGCCCGAGGTCTTTCCCAACTACGCGGCCGGCTCATGGGGCCCGCAATGCGCCGACCATCTGATTGCGCGCGGCGGCCACGCCTGGCGGAATGATCTGGGCAGAAAAGCGTGAAGTGCAGGGACCAAGGGACCAAGGGACTGGCCGGTTGTCCGGAGGTTCGTTGTTTTCCAAGTTCCCGGCCCGGCTTCTTGAAAAGAAAAAGGCGAAGATTCTGTTCTGCAAAGATGCTCCTATCGGGGCCGTTTCTTGCACGAAACTAGCAAATAATTGCCAGTTATTGGCCAATAATCGGCTGTTTTCCGGGTTTTTTGTTTACTTAGTAGTACACAGTTCCGGTTGATCAAGTTGTTTATTCTGCTTCACTTGCCTTGAAAAACGCCCTTTAAAAAGCTGGGTTGGAGGGGTGGGGGGGTGGGGGTCCGCTGATTTCTTCTCCTTTTGATCGGTTTTCCTTCGCCCATGCGCCCGCCTTCTTTTTGCACGACTGAAGAGCATTATGCGCCCTGGGGATTGAATTCTACGCAAGCACCTTAGGAGCAGGGAATAGGGAATAGGCAATAGGGAACAGGCAATAGCGAATGCGCGGAGGTTCCTGGTTTCAAATGTCTTCAATCGTGAGCTGAGAAAGCTCGCCCGCTCATCGCGAAAAGCCGCGATGAACACGGGCACAGATTCTCATGACTCCTCGTGATTGCTTCTGCCGTCAGGGAAAGAGATCGGAGATAAATCGCGCACCTGCGTCATCCAGCCCAATGGACTGGGAATCTACAATGAGAACTGTGGAAAGAAAAGATCGGGAGCAACGCATGGAAGGCAACAGAAAACTGGCGGTGGTCATCATGGCGGCGGGCAAGGGCACGCGCCTCAAATCGCAGCGTCCCAAGGTTCTGCACGAAATCGGCGGCAAGCCGCTCCTCGCCCACGTCATCGCCGCCGCGAGCAAGATCGTCGCGCCCTCCGATCTCGCGATCTTCGTCGTCATCGGCCATCAGGCGGAGAAGGTGCGCGCGGCCGTCGCCTCCACCGGTGTCGCCTTCGTCGAGCAGAAAGAGCAGCTCGGCACCGGCCACGCGATCCAGTGCGCGCGCGAGGCCATCAAGGGCTACGACAACATCCTCGTCCTCTCCGGCGATGTGCCGCTGATCCGACCGGAGACAATCGACCAGCTCTGGAGTTTTCATCTCGCCCAGCAGGCCGCGATGACCATCCTGACCGCAGCTGTCGACGATCCCACAGGCTATGGCCGCATCCTCCGCCGCTCCGCCGACTCGCCCGTGGTCCAGGCCATCGTCGAGCAGAAGGCGCTCACCCAAGCGCAACAATCTATCGGCGAGATCAACTCCGGCATCTACGTCTTCCAGACCGCGCCGCTGCTCCGGCATCTCGGCCAGCTCGACGCCAACAACGCCAACAAGGAAGTGATCCTCACCGACATGGCCGGACTGCTTGGCGCGGCGGGAGAGCGCGTCGTCGCCATCCAGGCTGCCGAGGCGATCGAAGTGCTGGGCGCCAACACCATCGCCGAGCTGGTCGCGCTCGATGCCAATCTGCGCCTGAAGACCGCCAATCGCCTGATGGCCGCCGGCGTGACGATCTTCCGCCCGGAGACGTGCGTGATCGACGCCGAGGTCGAGGTCGCCGCCGACACTGTCATCGAGCCCTTTGTCCAGTTGCTGGGCCGCACGCGCATCGGCGCGGAGTGCCTGATCCGCTCCTACTCGGTCATTGAAAACTGCACGCTGGCCGATCGCGTCCTCGTCCGCCAGAGTTCAATCCTCAGCGAAAGCACCGTCGCCGGCGGAGCCAAGATCGGTCCCTTCGCTCATCTGCGCCCCTTGAGCGAGATCGGTGAAGACGCCCACGTCGGCAACTTTGTCGAGACCAAAAAATCCAAGCTGGGCAAGGGCGCCAAGGCCAACCACCTGAGCTATATCGGCGACGCCGAAATCGGCGAGCGAAGCAACATAGGCGCGGGCACCATCACCTGCAACTACGACGGCGTCAACAAGCACCGCACGCGCATCGGCAGCGATGCCTTCATCGGCAGCGATTCCACGCTCGTCGCGCCGGTCGAGGTCGGCGACGGAGCTTATGTCGGCGCCGGCTCCTGCATCACCAAAGACGTGCCCGCCGGCTCACTGGCCGTCGCCCGCGCCCGCCCCATCATCAAGGAAGGCTGGGCCGCAGCCCGCAGAACAACGCTAAAGAAGAAGTAAGCCCGCGCATTCCTTCGGCAGTTTTTCCCCGCAATCAACTCAGGAGGTCACCCGATGAACGCTCTTACCGACGCGCAAGCCGCAACCCGCCTCGCCGAACTTCCCGAGTGGCGGATTGAAGAGGGAATTCTCACGCGCATCTTTCAATTCCGCGATTTTGTGGAGGCGCTCGCCTTCGTCAACCGGGTCGGCGTGCAGGCGGAGAAGGCCGCGCACCATCCCGACATCGACATTCGCTACAACCGCGTGCGGCTGGCTCTGATCACGCATGATGCCGGAGGCCTGACGGCCAAGGACTTCGATCTTGCCGCCGCCGCTGACGGGTCGGTTGATTAAGGCTCGCAGCGCTCGCTCCAGCGCGACCAAAGCAGGTAGCGCGCCGTCTTCAAATCCTCGACGAAGGCCGCGCCCCAACGATAGGCCTCCGACTGCGGCTCCAGCGGCGGCGCGGCGTGGGTGCGCCATTTTATTCCCAGACCGTTGAAGATCAGCCCGGCGCGTGGCAGATGGCTTGCGCTGGAGACGACCTCCGCCGATTGCCAGCCGTGCGCTGTCATGATCCGCCGGGCATTGCAGGCGTTCTCGATCGTATTCAGGGACTCGGGCTCGATGGAGATCGCCGCCGCCGGAATTCCCTCGGCCTCGGCCGAGCGCGCCATCACCCGCGCCTCCACAAATTGATTGTGGGCCGCGCCGCCGGTCATGATCAGCCTGGGCGCAACGCCGCGCTCGTACTCGTGCACGCCCTCGGTCACCCGCGCCAGTTGCTCCGGGGTCGGGTTGCCGTCGCTGTCGGCCGGCGAGCCCAGCACGATGATCGCGTCAAAGCGCGCGTCCTTGCTATTCGCCTTGGGAGCCAGCAACCGCGCTACCGCGCCGCCACTTACAAGGCAGATGAACAGGAGAATCAATGCAAGCCTCAGCCCGCCGCGCCAGCCCAATAGCCGTGGCCTGTGCCGCCGGCCGGAACTGCGCGTACGCGTATTGCGAGTGGTTCGTGCGCCGCTCATTGCAACCCTCTTCTTCCACTCTATCGCTGCCGGATGCCTTGCTCCGGCATTGCAGGATTCTTCCCGCAAAGCATGAATCTTCTGTGCAAACCGCAAGCGGGCAGTCTGCTTTTTTACCATTCAGTTTCGCGCTCCCTGGATTCCACTTCTTCCCTGTTCCCTTCTTCCTCTCATCTGCTACACTCGCTGCAATCGTACAAATGCTATTCAAGGCTCACAGCGCGGCTGTCTACGGAATCGACGCCAATCTCATCGATGTCGAGGTGGATTATAGCGGCGTGGTTGCGGAGAAGGATGTCTTTCACACCGTCGGCCTGCCGGACGCCGCCGTGCGCGAGAGCCGCGACCGCGTGCGCGCCGCCATCAAGAACTCCGGCTACCTGATTCCGCCCACGCACATCACCATCAATCTCGCTCCCGCCGACCTGAAGAAGGAAGGCTCGGGCTTCGATCTGCCCATCGCCGTCGGCATTCTCGGCGCCTATGGCGCGCTGCACACGAACGACCTGAGCCGCTTCCTGCTGGTCGGCGAACTGGGCCTGGACGGCAGCGTCCGCGCTGTGCCGGGAATGCTGCCGGTGGCCATCATGGCGCGCGAGAAGGGCATCGCCAACCTGATTCTTCCCGCCGCCAACGCCGCCGAGGCCGCAGTCGTCGAGGGCGTCAACGTCTATCCCGCGAGCTCATTGCTCGACGTGCTGGAACTGCTCAACACCATGGTCGTGGGCCAGATTCAGAGAGAGCCTTACCGCGTTTCGACTGAGGCGCTGCTGGGTGAGCTGCAACACTTTCCTCTCGACTTCAAGGATGTGCGCGGCCAGCAGACAGCCAAGCGCGCTCTGGAAGTGGCCGCGGCGGGCAGCCACAACATCCTGATGATCGGCCCGCCCGGCTCGGGCAAGACGATGCTGGCCAAGCGCCTGCCCTCGATCCTCGCGCCGCTCTCCTTCGAGGAAGCGCTCGAGACGACCAAGATTCACTCCGTCGCCGGAGTGCTGGACGCAGCGGCTGGCCTCGTGACACAGCGGCCGTTTCGTTCGCCGCATCACACCATCAGCGATGCCGGCCTGATCGGCGGCGGCATCATTCCCCGCCCCGGCGAGGTCTCGCTTGCCCACAACGGTTTGCTTTTTCTCGACGAGTTGCCGGAGTTTCCCCGCAACGTCCTCGAAGTCCTTCGCCAGCCACTGGAAGACCACACGGTGACCATCGCCCGCGCCTCCATGTCGCTCAGCTTCCCTGCGCGCTTCATGCTGGCCGCGGCCATGAATCCCTGCCCCTGCGGCTTCTTCAACGACAAGTCGCGCGAGTGCCAGTGCACGCCGCCGGTGATTCAGCGCTACATCGCCAAGATCTCCGGCCCGCTGCTGGACCGCATCGACATTCACATTGAAGTTCCAGCAGTCCAATACAAGGAGCTGCGCGGCTCGGCGGCGGCTGAAGGCTCGGCTGAGATTCGCAGCCGCGTATTGGCCGCCCGCGAGCGGCAAAGGCTGCGCTTCCGCAAATTCGGCGACAAAATCTACGCCAACGCGCAGATGACCACGCGCCAGATCCGTGTCCACTGTGAACTGGGCGCCGATGCCGAGCGCCTGCTGGAGCGCGCCATGCAGCAGCAGGGGCTGACCGCTCGCGCCCACGACCGCATCCTCAAGGTTGCCCGCACCATTGCCGATCTCGAAGGCGCAGAGAGCCTCGCCGTCACCCATCTGGCCGAGGCCATCCAGTACCGCACCCTCGACCGCAGCTACTGGGCGTAAAAGCACAGGGCAGAGTTTTTTGCGAATCTTCCCGCTCGCAGAGCGCCGTTCAGGACGTTGCAGCCGCGTCGCGCCCACGCAGGCGGTCATACCGGTAGAGATCGCTAATGCTTCCCAGAGACTGGTTATAGAGATCTGCGGCGCCGGTCAGATACTTCAGCTCCTCGCTGAAGCGGTGAATCAGGTGCAGATGAACGGCCGTCGCGGGCAGCTCCCGATGGGCGCTTTTCAGGAACTTCTGATAGCCGCGATCCACCAATCGCGCCAGCTCTCCATCGAGCATCACTCCGGGAGCAATCGCAAAGACCGGCGGCGCGCCCTTCTCCGCCGCGCCGGCCAGCACCGCACCGGCTCCTTCTTTGGCCACCAGCGCGCCGCCCGCAACCTCGGTGCTCGGCGTTACATCAAAGAAATGTGCGCGCAATAGCTCCAGCGTCTGCTCGAAGCTCCGGGATGTTCTCTTGGCACTCATGGCGGCCGTCCAGTCTGCGAGGATAGAAGAACAGGCGGAATTCCATGCCTCACACACTCAATCTCGCACACCGGGAGCGCAGACCGCAATTCTTATGACGATTCAGGATGCACAACCTCAGCTCGGTTCCTCGCTCTTTGAGCGCATCGGCAACACGCCGCTTCTCCGTCTGGAGAAGATCGTGCGCGATCTGCCCGGCATCACGCTGCTTGGCAAAGCAGAATGGATGAACCCCAGCGGCAGCGTCAAGGACCGTGCCGCCTCGGCGATCGTCCGCGACGCTCTGGCCCGCAAACTGCTCACTCCCGGCAAAACCCTGCTCGACGCCACCGGCGGCAACACCGGCATCGCCTACGCCATGCTCGGCGCGGCGCTCGGCTTCCCCGTCCATCTTGCCATTCCCGCCAGCCTCTTGCCCGCGCGCCGCCGGAGGCTCTCGCTCTTCGGCGCAACGGTCGATTGGACCGATCCCGCCGAAGGAACCGACGGCGCCATCCGCCGCGCCCGCGAACTGGTCGGCAACGACCCCGCTCGCTTCTGCTACGTCGATCAGTTCTCCAACGACGCCAACTGGCTCGCCCACTTCTACTCGACTGGCCCGGAGATCTGGCGTCAGAGTGAAGGCCAGGTCACCCATTTCGTCGCCGGCCTGGGCACCACCGGCTCATTGATGGGCACCGCCCGCAGCCTCAAGGGTTTCCAGCCTTTGCTCCAGGCCATCAGTTTTCGCCCCGATGCGCCCGTCCACGGCCTCGATGGTCTGATCCACGCAAGCGCGGCCATCGTTCCCCCCATCTACAACCCTCACCTGGCCAACCGCTCCCTCGAAATCTCGACCGAGGCAGCCCGCGCGATGACTCTTCGGTTGGCGCGCGAGGAAGGCCTGCTGGTCGGCCCATCGGCGGCGGCAGCCATCGTCGCCGCCCTGCAAATAGCCCAGGAAGAGGTAGCCGCGGGACGTACGGCGGTCATCGTTGCACTTCTGCCCGATGCCGCCGCCAGTCTGCCGGATGACGGCCCGGAGAGCGAATAAGCCTGCTCGACAAAGTTAAATCTTTCTGCGCTCATCTCGGCGCATCAAATTCAAAGGAGAAGAAAATGAGTCAAGCAATCCCCCAGATCACCGTCCAGGAACTCAAGCGCCGCATCGATGCGGGAGATGCCCCCTGCGTCCTCGACGTGCGCGAGCCCTGGGAGCACAAGATCGCCCGGATCGGCGGCCAGTTGATCCCGATGAACGAGATCCCGCAGCGGCTCTCTGAACTCGACCGAGAGCGCGAGATCGTCGTTCACTGCCATCACGGCATTCGCAGTCAGCGCGTCGCCGAATTTCTCCAGCAATCCGGCTTCACGCGTGTCAGCAACCTCTCCGGCGGCATCGATGCCTGGAGCCTCCAGATCGATCCTACCGTGCCCAAATACTGAGGTGAATATGTTTCATTCGATTCCGGAAGCAATGCAGGCGCGAATGCATTCACTGGAGCAGATGGATTTGCTCGATCGCGCTGACGGTACGCCCCGCCTGCAACGGCTTCGCCAGATTTCATCCGAGGTGGGTCGATTCATCGCCATTCTGGCGGCGTCGGCTCCTGCGGGCCACATGATCGAGATCGGCACAAGCGCAGGTTTTTCCACGCTCTGGCTGGCGCTGGCCTGCCGGGCAACGGGCAGGAAGATCACTACCTATGAGATTGTGCCGGAGAAGGCCGCCCTGGCGCGGCAGAGCTTCGATGAGGCCAACGTTTGGGATGCGGTCGAGCTGGTTCACGCAGACGCGCTGGATCGTTTGCCGCAGTTGAATGAGATCGCCTTCTGCTTTCTGGACTGCGAAAAGGAGATCTACGGCCCGTGTTATGAGGCCGTGGCAGAGCGCATGGTTGCGGGCGGCATCCTGGTTGCCGACAACGCCATCAATCACCGGGAGGTTTTGCAGCCGATGCTCGATCGTGCGCTGGCCGACGAGCGATTCGACGCTCTCATCGTTCCCATCGGAAAGGGAGAGCTGCTCTGCCGCAAGCGTTGAAGATGCTTTTACGGTGAAATGGTAAACGATTGCAGTCGCCCCTTCCCGGATTTGCCGATTCATTCCCCATCGTTGTACCGTCATTTATGGGTGGAGATGCGGATTCAGATCTTCTGTCACGCTGCATCTCGTCAGCCCCGAAAAGGAGTCCCTGTGCGGAAAGTTAACGTTATCCGAAGTTTTTTCGTTTGTTCATTTGCTATTCTCATTGTTTGCTCCAGCCTCTCGAGCCAGGGCCCGCAAAAAAGGGTCGTTCACGCGGACCTCAAGAATGTAACCGGGCCGCACTCTCAGGTGCCTTTGCTCGTCGTCGGCGCCGGTCGCGCCGAGGAGGGCCTGCGCGCCGACTGGCAGCAGCAGTTGGCCACCGTGCAAAGCGAGATCGGCTTTCATTACCTCCGTATGCATGGGCTACTGTGCGATGAGATGGGCGTCTACGGCGAAGACAAGCAGGGCAATCCGGAGTACAACTTCCAGTACGTGGACTCGCTCTACGATGCGCTGCTCAAGATGCACATCCGTCCCTTTGTCGAGCTTGGGTTCATGCCCACCAAGCTGGCCAGTGGAGACACGACCATCTTTTGGTGGAAGGGAAACACCTCAATGCCGAAGGATTACAACAAGTGGGCAGGCCTGATGAAGGCTCTCATCGATCACTGGAAGGAGCGCTACGGCGAGGACGAGATCAACCAGTGGTACTTCGAGGTCTGGAACGAGCCCGACATTCACGGCTTTTTTCCCCATCCCCTTGAAGACTACTTCAAGCTCTATAAGTCAACCTCCGAGGCCATTCGCGCCGAATGTGCCAAGTGCCGCATCGGCGGTCCGGCCTCCGCCGTGCCCTACTCCGCCGAGCAGGCCTTCGAGAAGTGGATCGTCGCCAACCCCGAGCCAATCGATTTCATTGCCGAGCACGCCTACGGCGTCAATCAGGGCTTTCTGGATGTGGACGGCACGGCGGGAACAATTCTCGATCCCGACCCGGACTCGGTCAGCGGACGTATGCGCCACTCCCGCGAACTGATGAATGCGACGCCGCTCAAGAACCTTGAGCTGCACTTCACCGAGTGGAGCTCGGCCTATACGCCGACCGACTATATGCACGATCAGTATCATCAGGCCAGCTTCATCCTCGATAAGGTCAGGCGCGCCACTCCCTATGTAAACTCGATGTCCTACTGGACTTTCACCGACATCTTCGAGGAGAATGGTCCGCGCTTCACGCCCTTCCATGGCGGCTTCGGCATGATCAATTTGGAAGGCATCAAGAAGCCCTCGTTCTACGCCTTCAAATTTCTCAGCCGGCTCGATGGTGACGACATCGCATCGGACGACAGCCAGTCGTGGATCACCAAGTCCAAAGATGGAACGATCACGGCGATGGTCTGGGATTACTCGCCCGTCGTGCCGCCCGCGGGCAAAACCGATCAGGTCTTTTACAAGCAGGAACTGCCGCCAACCGGCAAGGGCGATCTGATTGTGGAGTTAGCCAACGTGCCCGATGGCAACTACAATGTCGCGGTCTATCAGATCGGCTACAAACAGAACGATGCCTATACGTATTACCTGCAAATGGGTCAGCCGAAGCAACTGACCATTGCGCAGGTGGAGGCGCTGAAGAAGACGAGTGGCGGTGAGCCAATCAGCCAGGCCCAGATCGCGGTCTCTGGTGGGCGCTTCTCGAAGACACTGCCGCTCAGGACGAACGATTGCTATGAACTGGTGCTGACGCCGGTCAATGGCAAGTCCTAAGTGTTATTCCGCAAAGACGCCAAAATATCCAGCCGTCTAACCTTGACGGCTGGAATAACTCCGGCGATTAATCCCGCCAGTCCGCAGACAAGAATCGGATACACGAAACCTTTGAATCCATAATAAGGAAGCAGGCGATCAATCTCCTTGATATTGGACTGCATCAAACGGCAGCCATATGGGGCGAAGAAAACCGCCAGCGCAACTCCGATCATTGCGCCCAATATGCCGAGAAGAAAACTCTCCGTTAAAACTGCCGCGAGAATCTCGTTATGGCTGGCGCCCATGGAGATGCGAATGGCAAACTCCCTGCTTCTTCTCGCGGTATTCGTCAGCATTACATTAATCACTCCGACAAAAGCGATTCCGATGCAAAAAAGAGCCTCCACCTGCCCATAAGTCATAAAGTTGGCGACGATGCTCCTGCTCTTTTGTATCTTGAATTGAGACGAGGAAAGAAAATACGTTTCCGTACCCCGGCCTGCATCCAATAAGGAGCGCAGGCTCAGTGTGACTTCATCCATCTTATCGGGAGTTGTCCAGGCTACAAGGATTTCGCCGATCGAGCCGGGAGGAAGCCACAATATACGGGCAATTTCATACGGTACGGTGATGCGCGCCTTGAAATAATCGTCCGCGCCCGGAGGGTCCTGTGTAACTCCTTTCACGCGAAAGGGACGGCCGTCGATAAAAACCGTCGGCTCGTCTTCGATTGACAAACCCAGTGATTCGGCTGCAGACCTGGTAAGCATGCACTCCCATACCAGTCCCCGGTTTCCTTCCTCGGAAAAGCCGCTGCCTTTGATGGGCAGATAAAGCGGCTCATGGCTCAGTCCAACACCCACGCCATCGATTGATATCGTCCTGCTTATGCTTTGATAATTGAGAGACTGGCTCCCTTGATAGATGGGTTCAATCAGCCGCACGTCTTTGATGCGAGTCTCCACATACTCGAAGTCTTCCGTCGTAAAGTCGGGGCGGAGGCGGGTTTCTATAAAATGGCTGATCGACCTTGCAACGGGAGTTACAGTAACCCAGTTCCCCATCAGGTTTTCCATGTCGATTCCAAGCCGGATACGCGCGCCTTCGCCGAGAAAGAATGTTAGAGACAGAGCGAAAGATCCTACCGCCATTGTCAGAAGAGTTAGAAAGACCTGAAATCTGTTGCCCCACATTCCCTGGCCGGTCAGCGATAGCAGGCAAACCAGCCGCGGCAGTGCATTCCCCACGGTTTCTTTGAATGACTGCGACAGCCGCCGGCCATTGCCCTTCAACCAGTTACTATGATTCATTGAGAACACCGTCGCGTATGCATACGATCCTGTCGGCCCGCTCGGCCAGTTCCGGATTGTGTGAAACTACTACCAGAGATCGTGACTTCTTGACCACTCCAAATAACAAGTCGACGATGGAGGCTCCGGTTTCGGAGTCGAGCGTGCCCGTCGGCTCATCCGCAAGAATCAATACGGGTTCCATCACCATGGCCCGCGCAATCGAGCAGCGGATCAGCTCACCGCCGCTTAACTGATTCGGATAACTCTGCATGCGATCCTCAAGTCCAACCTCCTCCAAAGCGCGCATCGCAAGCTTTTTTTGCTGCCCCGGCCACATCCCCCTGTGGGAGAGCGGAACGCAGACATTTTGCAGCGCGGTGAGATTCTGAATCAGCTTGCCGTCCTGAAATACAATTCCGATATTCTGACGGATTTCCGCATTCCACCATCGATTGTTGGCATAGATGCTGGTTCCGTAAAGCAGATATTCTCCCGCATCGATCGGCGTAAGAAGCGCTAGAATATGCACTAGAGTCGACTTACCCGAGCCGGAAGGCCCGACGATAGCAGTTGAGGTTCCCAAGCGAATGTCAAGATCGACATGGCGCAGCACGTCGATCTGCTTGCCGCCCGCCTGCCAACTCTTGTGAATTCCGCGCAAACGGATAAACGGAGGATCGCTCGTGCCTTCGCTCACTTAGCTCCTCCTGTGTGAACGCGCACACTTACCTGCATTCCCGGCTGAAGCCAGGACACTTTCCCATCCAACTTCACAATGGCCTTGAAAGTGGGCGGACCGGAAACAGGCGGTGTCAGATTTCCGGCATCCACCGATTCAACCGTTCCGCGAACACTTTGATTATGTCCAAAGTCCAGCGCCACTAGAACCGTCTGGCCGGGATGAACAAAGCTGAGCTGATGCTGCAATAACTCAACTTCGACGCGGTACGCGCTGTCATCCCATACTTCGCAGATCATATCTTCCGGCGACAGCCATCCCGGCTCTTCCACCCTGTCCGCAATAATTCCGCTGAACGGCGCGCGAATTACATTCTGCGCCAGGCGCACCTTGGTTGACATCAGTTCGTGCTCCAAAAAATCCGCCGATTCCTTCCGCGATTGTAGCCTGGTCTGCAAATGCGCGAGTTGCATGGTTGTTGTTTTGATCTTGCCTTCCAGATCGCGGTGCTGCTCATTCAATGGAACCATCAGATTGTCAATGGAATCGTCCGACAGGCTAGCCGATTCCTTGCGCATGGTATCGATCTTTGCATTCAGCCTGTCCATGTCGGACTGTTCGAGCGACAGCTCCAGCGTGCTTGCCTCGACATCATCGCTCAACATCTGATTATCATTTCGCCTGTTAATTAGGTCCATATACGTGGTAAGCAGCGTCGGATTATCAATGCGGGCCAGCGCCTGGCCAGACTTGACCCGCGCTCCTTTCGGCACCAGTATCTCCGCCAGATGCTCACCGGCGTGCAACTTGATCACAACCCGTCTTTGCGGATGAACATAACCTCGGGCCTCAATCGTGTCAGGTTCAGCCTCCACCTTCGGCTGAGAACGAATGGAGTTTTGCGCCGTCAGTAGAGGCAGGTAAAAAAGAAAGCCGGCAATCGCCAAACAGCTGGAAAGCCGGATGCAGCCCGATTTCAAATTCTTCAGCATCAATATACCTCTTCGTACTTGCTCGCGATAAACGCCGAGATCCTTGACAGTGGCAGCAAAACATAATGAGCCAGCAGGCCCGCCCCAAAGCGGACGCTGGCTCTGGTCGAGCGTATGCCCAGAACGAAGGTCGCAATCATCCATCGTTCCGGCGGACTATTAAAAGAATACCGCGGCAATGGATCGGCAAGAAGATAGAATCGTACGATTCGAAACCAGAGAATTAACAGATTGCCTAATGCCGTGCGCTTGTGAAGGCTGTACTTCTCGCTGCAGATCATGCGATCGGTTGTGATAGTGCAAAGAAACTTGTAATTCCATGCACGCGTATTCACTGGAAACTCCGGAAAGGTGTCGTCGATATTCATCCTGCAATAACGACCGGCAATGGCGAGCAGATTGGCCGAGCGCAGCCGCCCGCACTCCTGATAGGCCCAATCCATATCGATGCGGTCGCGGCAGCGCGAAACCAGTGCGGCCAGATCCATCAACCAGACAAAGCGCGCGTAATAGTGATACCAGGAAAGATGCATCACCAGCAAAACCAGATGCCACGCCGGGTCGGGGACAATCAGGCAATCGTCCTCTGCATTGATAGACGCGAAGTCGAAGCGATACAGAAGGTCGAGCATCGGATCTGTCGCCTCCCGCGCCGGATAACGAATCTCAATCTCCCATCCATCCAATGTGGCCAGCACTCTTCCGGGAGCGCGCAAGCGACGGGAAAACTCAACTTTGTCGGTGTCTTCGTCAATTTTTGCGCCCAGCGCATTCAATAAACGAAAGACTTCCGCGCGTGATGAGGCAAACATATCCAGGTCCGCGAATGCGCGAATACCCTGATCGCTGTAAGCTTGACTCACAAGGGCAGGACCTTTGAAATTTATAATGGGAATCTCCAGCCCGCGCGCAGCGTATTGTATCTTGCGGCAAAGAATATTCGCCTGCTGGCTACGGAGCATATTGCTTATATAGCGCGCCTTGGCCAGTTCGCCTAACTCGCCTTCCGGCATAAGATTGGCGACCGCAAGCGATCCCAGAGCGCCCCCCAGTCCCTGGCGGTCGATTGCATTCCATAAAAGTGTCGGATTTGATCCTTGCGGAGGAAGCCACTCCCTCTGATGCATCCATGCGGGCATGATGGCGACCAACGCATCGAGCTCGGCGCGACTTAGTGAATGAGTTACCGAGGCGCGCACCGCGGATCTGTTCATCGACTAGCTCCCGGCAGACTAAGCAATCGCCGCATTCATGAATTAAAGGAATATTCCAATCGGATGATTCCGGTTATTCCACCAAACCTACTTGGATCTGCTTGACTGTCCGCTGCGGGCAAATGGATTGCTTCCCAGTTGCGAAAGCACCCGCGTGTCTTCGCCGGCCACAATATCTTGCAGCGTGTTCCAGGCGTAACCCGCCGCAGCCTTGGTTTCATCCATCCGCGCCCGCGATGCTTCGATCTGGGCTTCTTCCAGTTGCTGCTCTGAGCCGAAGATGTCCAGGGGGTCCGCTAACCCGGACTTCACCAACTGCTGATTGTTCTGCTTTTGCCGGACGGCCTGAGCGCAGTTATCGTCCGCAACTTTTCTGGAGGCGATCGAGCCGGAAAGAACAGCGGCGGAATCGGTCACATCATGGTAAATCTGGAGAAACTTGGTGGTGATATTGAATTTCACTTCATCCCGGTCGATGCTGGCCTTGGTCACACTGCGTTTGATGTCGCCGAAATCGACCAACGGCACGGTAAGGCCAAGCTGAATAACAAAGGGTGCCTGCTGATAACTCGAAGTAAGACTGTTGCTGCCGGCGCCCACCGAAGCGGTAAACTTCGGAATACGTTTGCGGCGCTCGTTGACGATCGCCATCTCCTCTAAAAACAAGTTGGCTTCGAGAAGCTTTGTGTCGTGGCGCTTTGACCAAAGCGCCGTAAAAAAAGCGTCTCCGGGCTTGAACGATGGAACAGTTCCATCAATGGACGATAGAAACTCAGGAAAATCCGAAACGACAATAGACTGCGGATTGTCGATCAGCAAACGGTAGCCGAGAGTGCGGTTCAGATCGTCAAGCTGGTGAACGGCGTCCAAATACTGGCGAACGCTTGTGTCGTATTGGTTGCGGAATTCGAAGACGCGCTGCGGCTTGATCTGCCCTGTCTTCGCCAGGATGTTGGCTGTCTCCAACGCGTCCTTGGCCTGGGATCGCATCGTCGCGCGCAGAGCCACTTCCTTCTGAATGGCATCCCGGTTGGCCAGCAACAAAAACAAATCATGTGTCAGTTGCTCAATCAGTATCCTGGTTCTTTCGCGCTTGGAGTCGATGGTCGCGCGCGCGGCCTCCATTTCATCCTTATAAAAGATCACCGCATTGAAATCGTAGTTGAGAAAGACGCCTCCATTGAATATCTGCATGCCTTGAATATCGCCGGCATCCAGAGGGATCTGAAAATAGGTCTTCAGGTTTGCGCGGGGGAAGAGTACGCTGTGCGCCTGCTCAAGGTCAATTTGCGCCTGCATCTCATCGGCCAGCGCTCCGGTGATGTCGTCGTCGAAGCGGGCGGCGCGCGCGCAAACTTCGGCGAATGTAATTCCCGCAGGCGCGGTTTTGTCTGGAGCGTCGCTGAGTGGAGCAAGGACGGTATTGGGATTGTGTTCGACACTTAGGGATGCAATATAACTTTGAACGTCCTGATGCTTGTGAACGGCGGTACAGCCACTGATAACGATGGAGGCGATCGCCAGGGCAAAGAGAGAATGCCTGGCCGGCAATCTTTGCCCGATGCGCGGCTGGTCGGCAACGGAAATGCGAAAGAATGCCAGGCCTCTCAGCATAAAGCACACCGTCCCGGAAGGCTGGCCGCATTTGCCAAGCATACGGATTCAATGGATCGCATCATCGACATCCCGCAACAAGAGGAGAACTACGACAATTATCACACATTCCAGCGCACGGAGGAATTCCGCCGGGAAGCATCGGCAATTCCGCCCGTAAGCGCGGGAAACGATGCGGAATGCTTGGGCCTTGTTCATTATTGCCGCTATTTATGCGCCGCTTCATGCCCCAGTGTTTGAGTTATCCGGCAAGTAAATCCTGGTTTGTCCAGTCATGATTCTTACTAACTGGACATGAATTGAAATGCGCGCCGTAGATTCAGCCTTGGGCATTCGTGGCAATTCGGATGCGCCTGGACGCTTCGGCAATGAGGACGCGCGGAGATGCGAATATGAGAATATGGGATACATGAAAGTGCTATTGAAGACGCTGGCCGAGGATGGCGCGGCGATGACGCGCGAGCAGGCCGCCGGGGCGCTTGAAGAGATTCTTTCCGGGGTAGTGCCGGAGGTGGAGACGGCTGCGCTTCTTGCCGTGATGGCCACGCGAGGCGAGCAGGCGGCCGAGCTTGCCGGCTTTGTCGAGGTGATGCGCAGGCGCGTGACGCCGCTGCCGATGACCGATGAAGAGCGCGGCTTGTTGGTCGATGTCGTGGGCACCGGCGGTGGAGGCCCATTGACCTTCAATATCTCGTCGGGCGCGGCGCTGGTGGCGGCCGCGGCCGGAGCCAAAGTCGCCAAGCACGGCAATCGCGCCGTCACTTCGCTCTGTGGCGCGGCCGATGTGCTGGAGGCCCTCGGCGTGCCCATCGAGCTCACTCCGGAGCTGGCCGTCGAGTGCCTGCGCGAGACCGGATTCATGTTTCTCTTTGCGCCGCTCTACCATCCGGCGATGAAGGCCGTGGGGCCGCTGAGGCGCGCGCTGGGCTTTCGCACAATCTTCAATCTTTGCGGCCCGCTGACCAATCCGGCTGGGGCGCGGTCGCAGGTGATCGGCGTGCTGGCTCCCAGTCGCGTACTGCTGGTGGGCCGCGCGCTGGTCGAGCTGGGCGCCAAGCGCGCTTTTGTCGTGCATGGGACGGATGGAATTGACGAGCTGACGACGACCGGCGAATCGATTGTGGCGCGCATCGAAGAGGCAGAAGACGGCGGCAAACCTACGATGCACGCCGCGCGCGTGACGCCGGAGATGGCCGGATTGCCGCGCCGCACGCTCGACGAGTTCACCGGCGGCGATGTGAAGACCAATGCGGCGCTGCTCTACGATGTGCTGACCGGCGTACCCGGCGCGCGGCGCGAGATTGTACTGCTGAATGCCGCGGCGGGCCTGGTGGCGGCGGGGCTGGCCAACGATCTGAAGGAAGGCGTCCAACTAGGTGCCGAAGCGATCGACTCCGGCCAGGCGGCGGCCACGCTGGCCAAGCTGCGGGCCTTCGCTGCCAGACACTCGGCGAACTGAGACTCTGCATTCGACGGCTTACCAACGGGGCGCATCAGCCGTCGAAGAGGGTGGAGGCGCGCTGCCTGCTCCGGCGCGCTCAATCAAGCGGCCTGAGCCGCAAGTAAAAATGCTACCGCCGCGCATTGTCGCCCGCCGGTATGGTCTAGTAATCTGAAGAGAATGCGCCATCCAGTCAGCACCATCGCCGCACTTGCCGTAGTAGCCGCCCTGGCTGCGAGCTTTTCCACCTGCGCCCCGGCGCAAAGCACCGCCGCGCCGACAGCGGGCATCGGTACCTATGTCGTAGTCGATCCGCTGGCGAATGTGCGCTACGACAACCGCTTCGATCTTTCGCTGGGCGCGGCCTATGGCCACATCCATGCCGGGCCGAATGCGCTGCAAGGCGCGAACCTGGGCGGATTGGACCTGACCGGCTCCTACTGGTTCAGCAAGCGCTGGGCGCTGGAGGCCTCGGGAAGGGACTACGTGGGCACCAGCGGCGTAGCCAGCGTGGGCGGCGGCAACTCCGGACCGAACAGCGTTCGCGGCCCCTTTGTGGATGAGTATCTGTTTGTCGCCGGGCCGGAGTGGCTGGGACCGCACAACAAGCACGGCGCGCTGATTGCGCACGCGCTGGTGGGCGGAGCGCACTTCAACTCGCACGACTGGCCGCAAACGCCGGCAACCGTGGGCTTTTACGACAATCAGTTTGCTCCGGCGGCGGTCATCGGCGGCCACTTTGACCTGAACCGCACGGCGCGCTGGGTCTTTCGCGTGACGCCCGATCTGCTGTGGACGCGCTATGGGTACAGCTTCAGCGCGCCGCCGCTGACCAGCCCGCACAACAACTTCAACTTTGGCATCTCGGTGGGCGCCGAGTACAAGTTCAAGACCAAGCGTTAGGCTGTGGGCCTTCCGCTTCTCGCATACGCAATTGGCAACTTTCCCAAAACCGGAGCCCTGGCAAAGAAGTACTCCTTGCAGCGGCTCCGGAGTTGTCTCCGGGCGGGATTCATCGATTAAAGTGAGAGGGAACCGCCAACACTCTCGCGTGGAGGATGCACGATCCGTTGCACCCTCTGGGCATAAGCTCCGCCGGAGGTTATGCTGGAGTGGAGCGGGGCGCTCGTTTGCCTGAGGCAGGAGTTCCGGGCCAGAATATGCACCGAGACGGGGTTGAATCGCTATGAAAGACACTCTGGGAGTCTTGCTGGCAGGCGGCGCGGGAGAGCGGCTCTTCCCCCTTACGCGGGATCGCGCCAAACCGGCGGTACCCTTCGGCGGGCACTATCGCATCATCGACATCACGCTGTCCAACTGCATCAACTCCGGTCTGCGCAGGGTCTTCATCCTGACGCAATACAAGGCGCTCTCGCTGAACCGGCACATTCGCGAGGGCTGGACGGGCATTGTGGCGCAGGAGCTGGGCGAGTTCTTCGAGCTGCTGCCGCCGATGCAGCGCACGGGCACCAACTGGTACATGGGCACGGCCGACGCGGTCTATCAGAACATTTATTCGATCGGCAGCGAGCAGCCCAAGTACATGATCATCCTCCAGGGCGACGCCATCTACAAGATGAACTACAGCCGGATGCTGGAGTATCACAAGGAGACGCGCGCCGAGGTTACGCTGGCCACGCTGCCGATTGCCCCCGAGGAGTCCAAGCGCTTCGGCGTGGTCGAGGTTGCCCGCAACGGAGAGGTGCTCGGCTTCCAGGAGAAGCCCGTCACCACCAGCTTCCGCTCACCCTTCAATCCCGGCTCCGTGGATGCGTCGATGGGCATCTATATCTTCAACACCGAGGTTTTGCTCAAGGCGCTGATCGCCGATGCCGAGGATCCAAACTCCAAGCACGACTTTGGCCACGACATCCTGCCCAATATGCTGGGCAAGAAGAAGATGATGGCCTACAACTTCGTGGACGAGAACAAGCAGCAGGCGCTCTATTGGCGCGACGTGGGCACGCTGGATGCCTACTATGACGCCAACATGGACCTGTGCTCGGTTTCGCCGACCTTCAACCTCTACGACAAGAGCTGGCCGATCCGCACGCGCGTGCGCCAGTATCCGCCGGCCAAATTCGTCTTTGGCGAGCCGGGCCGCTCCGGCATGGCCGTCAACTCGGTCATCACGGCCGGCGTCATCATCTCCGGCGCGTCTGTAGCAAATTGTGTGGTCTCGCAGGATGTGCGCGTCAACTCCTACTCCACGGTCGACGCCAGCATCATCTTCTCGCACGTGAATATCGGACGCCACTGCCGCATTCGCCGCGCGATCATCGACCGCCATGTGCACATTCCCGAAGGCACCATCATCGGCTACGATCCGGTCGAGGACAAACGCCGCTACTTCGTCACGCCCTCGGGGCTGACGATTGTCACGCGCGACGCCTCGCTCTTCGAGAATCCCGTCGAGCCCGAGTTCCAGCTCTCTCGGCCGTGGCACAAGCCGGCCACCGGGACTGAAGCCACGCGAGGACAGAGTTCTATGGATTGAGATGGGAGCTTTGCGGTCGCTTCGCGACTCGTGCAATTGATTGGAGCGGGAGACCGGGATCGAACCGGCGACATTCAGCTTGGGAAGCTGACGTTCTGCCACTGAACTACTCCCGCCCATGGGACGCAATCAAGCCCGCCCCGTCTCATTATCATAGTCGAGGAAGCTGGCCCAGGGAAGAGGGTAGAGGCGTGGTTTCTCTTTTGGCGACGCTGTGAATCTCTGCTCCCAGCCCGGTTGTAGCTGGTTAAAAGGCAATGGCTCATTTACTGTAAACCATAGTGGGAGAAGGATGGAGAGATGACACACCGGAGATGGATACTGGCAGCGGCAATTGCGCTTCTGCTCTCGTTTGCCGCGGCGGCGCAGGATGCCGCCGAGCTCAAGACGGACAAGGACAAGTTCAGCTACGCGCTGGGAATGAATATTGGCGAGAGTCTGCGCAAGCAGGGGCTGGAGCTGGACACTGTTGTCTTTGCCAAGGCATTTGCAGAGGCGTTTAACGGAGCGAAGACCGCGATGACCGACCAGGAGATGCAGAGCCTGCTGCAGGCGGCGGCGCAGGAGATACGGAAAAAGCAGGCGGCGCTGCAGGCGGAGAAGAGTGAGGCTGCGCTGAAGGATGGCGAAGCATTCCTGGCCGCGAACAAGGCCAAGGAAGGCGTGGTGACCTTGCCCAGCGGCCTGCAGTACAAGGTTCTGGCGGCGGGCACGGGCGAGAAGCCCACGCCGGACGACACGGTGACCTGCAACTACAAGGGCACGCTGATCAATGGAACGGAGTTCGACGCTTCCGAAAAGCATGGCGGGCCGTTGTCCTTTCCGGTCAAGGGCGTGATTGCGGGCTGGACCGAGGCGCTGCAACTGATGCCGGTGGGATCGAAGTGGCAGCTCTTTGTGCCCTCCAATCTGGCCTACGGAGCGCAGGGACCGGGAGAGATCGGGCCGAACGCGACGCTGATCTTCGAGGTGGAGCTGGTATCGATCCAGAAAGCCACGCCGGTGGCGGGCGCCGCGGGAGCGAAGTAAAAGCCCCGCGGCATTCTGCTCATCCACCCGATCCAATGGAGCACCCAAAATTTATTGGTTGGAGTTACTTTCCCCGGCCCCCGGGCCAGTCCTCAATCCGCGACCATGCTCTCGCCGGGCAGAATCGGCCGCGTGCGCGGCAGCAGGCCGCGCGAGGCGAACAAGCCCATCAGCGCCAACACAAAGACGTAGACGCCGAGCTTCACCCAACTGGTGACGCCGTCGATCGGCAGCGTCTTCCACAGGATCAGCAGCACGGTCTCGGCCGCCGTCACCGCCCAGACGGAGCCGTAGAAGTAGCGGCGTTCGGTGCCCTCGTTCCTGGTGGACGGACCCACGCGAGGCAGCTTGCCCAGCGCGCCCAGTGTCAGAATCGCGAGGGCCAGCGGCGGGTAAGCGTAAAAGAAGATCTGCTTCATCTGCCAGACGCCGGTAACGGCGGCGATGATCAGGCCGACCAGATTCAGCAGCGCATAGCTGAGCACCGCCGTCCAGGCGAAGCTGTAGCAGAGCTTGCGGTAGAGAGGGTTGGGACGATCCTCGTCGAAGCGCAGGATGTAGGGCCCAGGCTCACCGCCCGGCACCTTGCCGCGCACCAGGGCAATGCCCGTGCCCACCAGAACCGCGCCCAGCCAGAGCGAATTGCCCAGGCTGAAGCCGTGCGCGAAGAGCGAAAACGTAAGCGGCCCGGGCGCCAGAAAGAAGACAAAAATCCAGATCGGCCAATGCAGCGAGCGATAGAGGCGCGTGTTGCGCGTGCGCATCTTGCGCTCCTCGGCGTACTCCACCTTACCTTTGTATGCCATGAATCTTAGCCTCTCAGAGCAGCCGCGCGGGAGTCAATCGAACCGGCCGCTGCTCCGGCTCTACAAGGGAAAGTCGATAAGCTCTGGTGCGAAAGGGGGGACTCGAACCCCCATGGATTGCTCCGCCAGATCCTAAGTCTGGTGCGTCTGCCAATTCCGCCACTTTCGCATCGACTGCCGCAATTTCATTATAGGGAAGTTTTGGAGGCGATCAATTTCTGCCGGACGAGGTGACCGCGTCGCGGCGCAGGTGGCTATAGGCTGCAGCCGGCACCTCGGTCAGCGGCAGTCCCGGTCCCTCCCACAGCAGCCGCGGCTCGCCCTGGCTGGATGCGTGCAAGCCCTCCACGTGAATGCGATGCCTGCCCGCGTGCAGACCCAGCGAGCCGAGGTCGTAGCGCATCGCATTGCCCGGCGCGTTGCAGACCTGGGCAAAGGGCGGGCCGGTTTTGGCCACTTCGACTCCGTCGATGACCAGCCGCGCGCCGTCGCGATCGAGCAGATGAAAGCTGTAGCCGCCGTCGGCGGGAATGTCGAGGTAGCCGTTCCAGGCAACGGCGTAGTGCGTAAAGCCCTGCGGATTCGCCTGCAGGCCGGACGAGTCGCCGGCGAAGACCGCCCGCTCGGCGTTGAGGTCGGGCAGTTCGCTCCATGTGCCCGGATAGATCTGCCAATCGAGACCCGGCTCCGTCGCCGCGCTGACCTTCTCGGCCTCATGCCAGCTTCCGATGGCCACCAGGCCTTCGGCTGCCCAATCCTGATGACCGCTCTCATCCTCGACATGAAGCAGAACCCGGAAGCGACCAGCGCCGGTTCTCGCGCCGTCCAGCTCCGTTCCCTCGGCATCAGGGAAGCGATGGCGCACGCGGCGTCCGGCAGCCTCTGTTCCGTCGCCGAAGAGCCAGGTGTAGCGCGCATGGGCGGAGGGCGTAGCCGTGAAGATGACCTCTTCGCCCGCGCGAAAGACCGGCGGCTCAACAGTGAAGGCGGCCTGCGGACCGTGGGGCGCGACAAACTCCGCCGGATGAGCGCCGCCGGAGACGGCCAGGGGCAACTCGGCGTTGCTCGTCGCGCGCCTCTGGCCCAGCTTCACATTGTCGAAGACGACGCTCGACCCATCGCCGGTCAGCGTCGACTCGACCAGCGGCGGCTGATCAAGCGCCCAGATGTTGCGGAAGGTGAAGCCCTGCAATCCGGGAATCTCCTGCTCCATCTGCGCGAGCGAGTACCAGTTATCGAGGAAGAGATTCTCGAAGGTGTAGTTGGTGTGGCTGCCCTTGGCGCCGTTTGCGCCCCACAGGCCGAAGACTGCGAAGCTCTGCCCGCAGGCGCCGATGCCGCCATGCAGAATATCGGAGTCGCGCAGGGTGAAGTTGCGCGAGTTGAATGTCTTGCGCGGCCATCCGGTACGCACGATATTCGAGATGCTGGTGGACAGAACGCTGTGTTCGATGAGAATGTTCTCGACGTCGTGCCCCGGGCGCAGCATATCCTCGTCGCTGTAGCCGTCCCAGTTGCCCTGCAGGGCAAAGACATCGTCCGAGGCGCGGAAGAAGGAGTTGCGCACCACCGAGTCGCCGCCGCCCAGCCAGTCCATGCCGTCCTGGTTGGCGTTGCCCGGATTGCCGCCGATCACGCGCAGATCGTCATAAGTAAATCCAAAGGAATCCTTCATCTGGATCGACCAGGTCCGCGCCCGCACGATGCAGGTCAGCCCGTCGATCTCGATGTTCCTGGCCTCCAGCGCCCCAACGCAATGCCAGTCCGGCAATTGCCGCCAGCCCTCGTCGCTGGTCGGATCCTGATTGCCTTCGTAGACGATCGTTCCCCGGCCCAAGATCTTCACGTCGTGCACCTTCCACAGATTCAGGCTGCCGTAGAAGTAGGAGCCGGGCGCCAGATAGTAGGTCTCGCCGCTCTTGGGGTTCAGGCTTCCGCGATAGACGCCCGGCTGATAGGCGTGAATCTCCGGCTTGCGCGGCATCGGCGGCAGGGGCGCACCGGCAAAGAGAAAAAGCATCTTGGCGTAGTTGAGAAAATCTCTGGGGCGCGAGATGGAGAGTTTGGCTGGCCCCGCCAGCCGAAAGCGGATCGTCTGGCCCTCGCGCACAGGGCGCAAACCCAGCCGCCAGGGCTCGATATCCACGCCTCGCTCCCAGAAGCCCTTCTCCGACGCGGTGATCTCGATCTCGAACGGACCCGCGCCATCAAAGCTGACGTACTCATAGCTGGCCGCCGCATGAGCCACATCCACCGGCACTCCGTTCACCTTCACCGTGAAGGCCGTCGAACGCATCTCCGGCGGCACCGGCGCAGCCTCGATGCGGGAGGCGGCAGGAGCGGCGACGGGAAGCGCGAGAAGAGCGGCCAGCAGCAGACGAAGAGCCGTCAATGCGAGAGACTCCGGCGAAAAAACATGGAATGAAACCACTGTAGCACTTGTTCCTCACCCGCAATCCCATGCGCTACACTCCATTTATCATGGTTGCCAAGCCCAGGCTGGAAGTCTCCGCCGCCCATCTTCGCCCCGAGGGGCTCGCCTTTCTGCGCGCGCTCGCGCGTCACAACGACCGCGAGTGGTTCATGCCGCGCAAGGCCGTCTTCGAAGCCGAGCTGAAGGAGCCGATGCTCGGCATCATCCGCCGCGTCAACCAGGCGATGGAGAGCTTCGCGCCCCGCTTCATCCGCCCCGCGGAAAAGTGCCTCTTCCGCATCTATCGCGACACCCGCTTCAGCGCCGACAAGAAGCCCTACAAGACGCACGTCGCCGCCTGGTGGGCAATGCAGGGGATGGAGAAGACCTCCGGCGCGGGCTACTACTTCCACATCGACGCCAAAGAGGTGATCATCGCCGCCGGAGCCTATATGCCGGAGAAGGATCAACTGGCCGCCATACGCCACTGGCTCCTCGACCACCACGCCCAGTTTCGCAAGGTCTTGCAGACGGCAGCCTTGCGTAAGAATTTCAGCGAATTTGAAGGCAACGCGCTCACCCGCCCGCCGAAGGGCTTTCCCAAGGAACATCCGGCGCTGGACCTGATCCAATGCCGCCAGTGGGGGCTGGCCGCGACGCTGCCCTCATCGGCCGCGCTCGAAGCCGGCTTTGCCGCTGAGCTGGTGCGCCGCTTCCGTCTGGCGGCGCCGGTCGTCGATGCGCTGAACACGCCGCTGCTGGCGGCTATTGCGCCAAAGAGAAAGGTTCTCTTCGGGCTGGATTGAGAGGAGCCTGCCCGGGCTCTCGCGGAGAGTCTTGTCGATGCCCTCGATTGAATCAGGATTGCCTCTACAGCATTTTCGCTTCTGGTGTATACAGAATCCTTGCAGTAAAGTGGCTTTTTCCTCAAGAAAAAGCCACCTTCGATGCGCTCGTAATGTCAACAAGTGAAGCGAAATTGCTTTAGCGCTGCTTGAAGGGCCGCGCCGCCGCCGGCTGCTCCGCGCCCACCTGCCCGGCCTTGATCTCGGCAGCGTAGAAGCTCTCGCCGCGCGTGGGGCTGCCGCTCAGACGGCGCAGCATCGCCAACTGGCCCACATGGGTGAGCGCATCGGCCACTGGGCCTTGCAGCAGTTGCTCGACCGGGGCGTGCAGCGCGCCGCCGGTGGCCAGAAAGGCATCGAAGCTTTGCAGCGACTGGAAGAAGCGCTGCTTCTCTTCGGCCCAGACGCGCGGCTGCGTGGCCTGCCAGCGCTCCTGTCCGATGGCCGCGCTCAGCGCCCACTCGAACAGGTCGCCCATGTGAGCCAGAATCTGCACCGGCATCCGCCCGGCGCCGGCAAATCCGGCAAAGTGATCGGGCGCGCCTTCCAATGCCCGTGCGGCCCGGTAGGCAACGGTGGCAAGCGCGTGACGCAGCAGTTCGCGTTTCTCATCCATAGGGGAACTATAGCGCAAACAGTACGGCTTTGAGAAAAGCCTTGAATAGACTCTGCCGACCTTCAGGGCATATCCAGCGTGATCTTCAACGCGGCTTCCAGGCTGGTCAATTCCGCGCGATTCAGCTTTCCCAGCAGGGCTTTCAGCCTGGTTTTGCTGATGGCCCGCACGTGCTCGCAAACGGCAATTGAATCCACCGAGAGTCCTGCCGTTCCGGCCTTGAACAGGACATGGCTGGGATAGATTCTCGATTTGTTTGCCGCATTCGTAAACGGAACGATGACCACCACCGGACTGTTGAGCAGTGGGTCAATTTGAAGGGTACGGGCTTTAGCCCGTACATAAACTCCGCAATATCATGCGGGCTTTAGCCCCCGAGGGTATCTTTATTCAAACTGACCCACTACCCTTCTCTTCGACCATTAGGCATAACTTCGTGTTCTCTGATAGACTGGGAATTCTGAGTCCAAACGCAGGAAAAAACCATGTCCATTCATCCCGTAATGCAGCGCCTGGCCGACAAGCTGAAGCGCACAGATTTGCCTGAGTTCGTCCCCGGCGACCAGGTTCGCGTCCAAGTGAAGATCAAGGAAGGCGACAAGGAGCGGTTGCAGGCCTTCGAGGGCCTGGTCATCGCCATCAACAAAGGGCCGCAGGGCACCTTCACCGTGCGCAAGATGAGCTTCGGCCAGGGCGTCGAGCGCATCTTTCCCTTCAACTCCAAGGTGATCGACAAGATCGAGAAGGTGCGCAGCTACAAGGTGCGCCGCGCCAAGCTCTTCTATCTGCGCGCGTTGCGCGGTAAGGCCGCCCGCCTGAAGGAAGTCGGCCGCACGGTCGCCGCCAAGGCGTAGCTTTTTCTTCTTCGCATCCACAGCAGCCCCGGCTCCGGCCGGGGTTGTTTTTTTCAGTTTTCAGTTCACGGTTCCCAGTTCCCAGTTCTCAGTTCTCAGTTCCCAGTTCTCAGTTCATCGGATCGTCTGCACCATCGGATTCATTTGAGCCTCTTGTGAAACCCCTCAACCAGCACAACTGTTTGCCGATCATTTCCCCTGCCGCGCGCACAATCAATCCATGAACACTTTATCCAGCCGTGCCCTCCCTCAGTCCCTCAGTCCCTTGGTCCCTCAGTCCCTTGGTCCCTGTTCCCTGTCTTGTACGGCCGGGCACATCCCTGACACTTTAGACCGGGCACATCCCTGACAGTTTTTCGTTTTCAACCGCAAAATTGCAGTTTACATTTTCAGCCAATGGAGTTGAAAATGAATCCGGCTGGTGAA
>Ga0302195_10000174_pt1 | contig 47384 bp, 42 predicted proteins | sample II_Bog_N1_2_FD_198778 | JGI IMG/M metagenome (GOLD analysis project Ga0302195, IMG submission 198778) | Peat permafrost microbial communities from Stordalen Mire near Abisko, Sweden - II_Bog_N1_2 | ecosystem: Environmental > Terrestrial > Soil > Wetlands > Peat | place: Sweden: Abisko...
CTTTGCCAGATCAATACCTACGCAGCTAAGCTTCATCGCGGACTCCCCCTTTCGTTGACCAAGTTCCCAAACCCAGTCTGGCACACCGATGCCGTTCGGAGGGGGGAGTCCATTCCATTGGGCTACTTTCCGAGCCGATACCTGAGCGCCCCGCTCCACAACTCCGGATTTGTCGCCACCATCCGGTTCATCAGCATCTGGTCAAAATAAACACAGCGTTCAATCCCCAGCCCGTCCCGCAGCAAAAAGCGGTCTACCGCTGGAATGACGGCCACACCACTCTTCAGCGGCACTTGCAGCCGCCACTCAATAAACGCCGTGCTATCGTTTTCTACAAAGCGATCTACCGCGCCATGCAGGCCGGGCAGCCAATGCAGCAGGCGGGTGAATTCCCGGAGAGCGGCGGTTTTGCCGTGAATGGGAGGACGGTGTGGCTGCATCAGCACCACATGTTCATGCAGCAGGGCGACCAGCTGCTCGGGTGTCGGCTGGCTCCAGGCCTCTGCAAAATATTCGGAAAATGTCATGGCGGCCTCCCTGCCGGCATTTGACTCAGGCCTGTTCGGGTACCGGCGCGCAGGCGCGCAGTTCCTGCGAGCGCATCCACTGAAAAACGCGCCCGCCCAGTTGTTGTCCGGTCAGTTCCTCGGCCAGCGCCACGGCAGGGCGCAGGGCCTTCCAGTCGATGCCGGTGTCGAAGCCGGCTTCGTTGAGCATGTAAACCAGATCCTCGGTGGCGACGTTACCAGAGGCTCCCGGTGCAAAGGGGCAGCCGCCGAGTCCGCCGATGGAGGCGTCGAAATTGCGCACGCCGCACTCGATGCCGGCCCAGGCCATGGCCAGCGCCTGCCCACGGGTGTCGTGCAGGTGCAGGTTGTAGTGTTCGGCGCCGTGCGCCTTCACCAGCGGGGTGAGGATGTTTTCGATCTGGCGCGGGTTGCCGGCGCCGATGGTGTCGGAAATTGAAATTTCCGTGGCGCCGGCTTCCAGCATGCGCTCGGAGAGGGCCTGCACCACGTTGACCCGCGTGGGGCCGTCGTAGGGGCAGGCGCAGGCGCCGGAAATATAGGCGCGCACGACAATGCCATCGCGGCGGGCGGCGGCGATGACCTCGCGGCAGGCCAGTTCGGCCTCGTGCCGGGTCATCTTGATATTCTTGAGATTGAAGGTGTCGGTTGATGCCAGCACGACCGCCACTTTCTTGTAGCCGGCGGCCCTGGCGCGCTCGTAGCCCTTCAGGTTGGGCACCAGCGCCATGTAGTGCAGATGGCTGCGCTGTGGCAGCAGGGCGCTCAGCTCGGCGCCGTCGGCCATTTGCGGCACGGCCCTGGGGTGCACGAAGCTGGCGGCCTCGATATAGCGCACGCCAGCGGCGATGAGGGCCTCGGCCAGCCGTAGCTTGTCGGCGGTGGCCACGAAGAGGGGCTGGTTTTGCAGGCCATCGCGCAAGCCTACCTCATTGATGATGATGGACTCGGTCATGATCTTACTGCTCGAAAGGGCCTCGACAGGGCCGGATGACGGTCTTCCACAGGGCAAACCAGCCCCCGGAAGACCTCCCGATCATACTGCAAGCCCGGCAAAAATGCGCCGACGCTGTAGGGCAGGCGCGGTGTACCGTCTGACGGCGCTTCCCTGCCGTTGGCTGCCCGGAGCGTGGCCAAAGCTTGGCAAGTTCCTGATTTTCACCCAGTCTTACTGGTTGAAAACAACAATAACAGTGACACAGGAGGTGTTCCATGTTGGACCATATCGGCATCAAGGTTACCGACCTTGGCCGCGCCAAGAGCTTCTACCACCATGCCCTTGCCCCCTTGGGCATTAGCCTGATCATGGAGTGGGAAACCCACGCCGGCTTTGGCAGCCGGGGCAAGCCTTTCTTCTGGGTGGGCGAGGTGGAGCACATGGCGCCTGGGGCCGGCGTGCACGTGGCCTTTGCAGCCAAGACCCGCACCGAGGTGGATGCCTTCTACTCCGCCGCCATCCGTGCCGGCGCCCGTGACAACGGCGAGCCCGGTCTGCGCCCGCACTATCACAGCCACTACTACGGCGCCTTTGTGCTCGATGCCGACGGCAACAATATCGAGGCGGTTTGCCATACGCCCTGACGGCTATGTCACTGCGACCCCTCACCAGCGGGGTTTGAGGTCCGTGTTTTGTGTAAAGCCTTGCCCTCCCCCAACTCGGCTGGCGCCGTTGACGCGGCCTACCGGCTACGCCGGCTTTGCCTTACAATGCCCGCCTTGCCCATTGTGACCGAGGATTCATCATGCACGCCGATGCCGCCGAGCTGGAGCTTTTCCGCGACAACGTAAAGCGCTTTCTCGCCAAGGAGATCGCCCCCCACTACGAAAAGTGGGAAAAAGAGTCGTGGATGCCGAGGGAGGCCTGGCTCAAGCTGGGTGAAAACGGCCTGCTGGCGGTAGACCAGGACGAGCAGTACGGCGGCTCCGGCGTGACCTATGCCTACTCGGCGGTCATCCTGGAGGAAGTGGCCAGGGCCGGCTATGGCTCGCTCTGCACTGGCCTGTCGGTGCACTCGGATATCTGCGCGCCGTATGTGAACCACCTCGGCAACGAAGCCCAGAAAGCCTACTGGCTGCCCAGGCTGACCTCGGGCGAGTGCATCGCCGGCATCGGCATGACCGAACCGGGCGCCGGCTCCGACCTTGCCAATATCCGCACCAGCGCCATCAAGCAGGGCGACCACTACCTGCTGAACGGCTCCAAGACCTTTATTTCCAACGGCCAGCACGCCGGCCTCATCATCCTCGCCGCCAAGACCGACCCGGCTGCCGGCGCCAAGGGTGTGTCGCTGTTCCTCGTTGACACCAGCCTCCCCGGCTTTGCCCGTGGCCGCAAGCTGGAAAAGATCGGACTGCACTCGCAGGACACCTCCGAGCTGTTCTTCGACAACGTCAAGCTGCCGCTGGACTCCCTGATGGGCGAGGAAGGCAAGGGCTTTTCCTACCTGATGCAGGAGCTGCCGCGCGAGCGCCTGAACATCGCCGTGCAGGCCATTTACTCCGCCGAAGGCGTGCTGCAACAGACCATCGACTACACCATGCAGCGCAAGGCCTTTGGCGCCCCCATCTCGCAGCTGCAAAACACCCGCTTCGAGCTGGCCAGGTGCAAGACCGAGATCGAGTGCAACAAGGCCTTCCTCAACCAGTGCATCGCCCGCTACAACGAAAACAAGCTTGACGTGCCCACTGCCGCCATGATCAAGCTCAGCAGCACCGAACTGCAGGGCCGCGTCGCCGATGCCTGCCTGCAGCTCTACGGCGGCTACGGCTATATGGTCGAGTACTCCGTGTCGCGCGCCTTTGTCGATGCGCGCATCCAGCGCATTTATGGCGGCACCAGCGAGATCATGAAGGAAGTGATTGCAAGGTCGCTGGTGGGGCGCTAAGCGCATCTGCACCTCTTGCTGTCGGCAGGGCTCCAGTGCAATGCTGGAGCCCTATCCGACCGGCGGCAGGGGTGCCTCATGACTTACTCGGTAATCTTCCAGGGCAGCATCAAACCCGGCGTTAGCCCCGAGCAGGCGCGGGCCAGTCTGGCCCAACTCTTCAACCTGCCCGACAGCACGCGGGTGGAGCGTTATTTCACCGGCGCCACCCTCGTCATCAAATCCGGGCTCGATAGTACGCAGGCGGAAAAATACCGGCAGTTGCTCGACAGTGCCGGCTTGTTGGCCGATGTTCGTGACGACAGTCCCTCCTCCATCCTGGACATACCTGCCCCCCGCAAGACCGACGATGGCCTCATCCAGACCGCCGCCCCCGCGCTGCTCGCCCTTGAGCCGCTGGCGCCCATCGCGCCGGCGGCGGCTCCACCGCCAGTCGTGCCCCCAAGCCAGTCCCCCCCTGCACCGGCGGGAGAGCCTGCCGCCGCCGTAGCCCGTATGTGGTGGCTGATGCTGGGCAGTGAAAAGCTCGGCCCCTATAGCCGCGAAGAGCTACAGGCCATGGCGGGCGCGGGCAAGCTGACGGCGGACAGTCGCCTGTGGAAGACGGGCCTGAAGGAGCCGGTGGCGGCCAGCAGCCTGAGCTGGCTGAACCTGCAGGATCCTGTGGTCATGGCCATGCTGCGGCCCCCTCCCGCACCGACGGCACAGGTGCCCGACACCGCCAACCAGGCGGCGGATGCCCTGCTGGCGGCCACAGCCGCCCACAAGCCGGAGTCCAGCACGCTGCCGATACTGGTATTGCTGGTGCTGCTGCCGCTGAACTTCATGGTGGGCAAGGCGGGTGCGCCCGGCGCGGACGAGGCCGGGGCCATTGGCTACGGTGCGGGCATGGCGTTGTTCTGGCCGCTGCTGCTGGCCTGGCTATGGCCGGGCCAGCGCGAACTGGCGGGCAAGCTGCGCATCATGATGTACACCTCGATCGGCATTACCGTCATCATGTTTGCGCACGCCAGCATGAAACTGGGGCAGGGTCAGCACGGCAATGCCGGCGGCGTGGATCTGAGCATGGCGAGCAGCATGATTAACCATACGCTGCCGCGCATGGTGGACAAAAACCTGCGGCTCGACAGCACCAGCGTCGTCAATAATACGTTTACCTATAACTACACGGTAATGACGGGGGACGTCCCCGAGTTAACGGCGGCCAAGCGCGCCAAACTGATAGAGGACGGCTGCGGCAATCCGGTCATGCAAAAACAGCTACGGCGCGGGATTTCTTATGGCTATAACTATTCTGACCACGAGGGCAAGCTGATGGTGTCCACTGTCCTGACTCCTGCGGACTGTGGCTTGAGTCAGCCCGAATGAGTGGTGGCCCGGCATCCAGCAAGCTTGTATCAGCAAACTTATGTCAACAAAAACTCGCGCAGCACCAGCACATGGTTCTGCTCCGTGTTTTTGGCGGCGGTGAGCAGGGTCACCGGCCCCTGCTGCGCTGCTTCACGCAGTTGCTGCACCGCCTCCGGCTGCTCTGCCAGCTCTGCAAAATAACGCTCGCGGAATTCCGGCCAATGTTCCGGCTCGGCATGTATCCATTTACGCAACTCGTTGGAGGGTGTGAGCGCCTTCAGCCACAGGCCGATGGCTGCGCCTTCCCTGCGCACGCCGCGTGGCCACAGGCGGTCAGCCAGCACGCGCAGGCCGTCGTCGGGGGTGGGGGCGTCGTAGATGCGTTTGATGGGGAATTGCAGGCTGGCTTCGGACATGGCGAACCTCGCAGCAGGGAAATTGCCCAGGCAATTGTTCGGAAGCGTTTTTAGCCCCCTTTCCCTCCGGGAGAGGGCCAGGGTGAGGGGGTATCACCACCTGTGGCCGGACTCAAGCACAGACACCAAGCCCCAAATAACTTGCCACACTACTTCAAGAGCCCGCCACCTTCTCCAGCAAGGCATAATAAAACCCGTCATTGCCGCCAATCACCGGAAACAGCTGCCGCCCGTGTGGCCGCGCATAGCCCCAGTCGGCTTCAATAACAACTTCGCGCGCATCGGCATTGCCGGCAAGAAACACGGCAATGGCATTCTCGTTCTCGGTCTTGAGCAGTGAGCAGGTGGCATACAGCAGCCTGCCACCCGGCTTCAGCAGGGGCCAGAGCGACGCGAGCAGCTTCTGCTGCAGTGCCGCAGTCTGTGCTACGTCTTCGGCCTTGCGCAGCAGCTTGATATCAGGGTGACGGCGGATAACGCCGGTGGCCGTACAGGGCGCATCGAGCAGAATGCTGTCAAAAGCCTCGCCGTTCCACCAGCCCGCCGGTTTCGCGCCGTCACCCGCAACCACCTTGACCCGCTCACTTTGCAGGCGCAGGCGTTGCAGGTTTTCGTCGATGCGGCGGCAGCGCAGGGCGTCGGAGTCCAGCGCCAGCAGGGAGGCCAGTTCCGGCTGCACTTCCAGCAGGTGGGTGGTCTTGCCGCCGGGGGCGGCACAGGCGTCCAGTACGCGGGCGCCGGGGACAGGCGCCAGCAGCAGGGCGGCGAGCTGGGCGGCTTCGTCCTGCACGGCGCAGCTGCCTTCGGCAAAGCCGGGCAGGCTGCGCACATCGCTGGCGGCGTCCAGCCGCAGGCCGTCGGGCGCAAACACACAGGGCTGGGCGGCAATGCCGATGGCTTCCAGCCGCTCCCGGTAGGCCTCGCGGCTGCCTTGCAGGCGGTTCACGCGCAGGGTAACTGGCGAAATCTCGTTATTGGCCGCGACGATTTCCGGCCAGTGCTCCGGCCAGTCAGCCTGCAACTGCTTCAGCAGCCAGACCGGGTGGGCGTGGCGCGAGCCCTCGGCGCCGGCCAGCAGGGTCTCGCGTTCACGCAGCAGGCTGCGCAGCACGCCGTTGACGAAGCCGGTGAGCTTTTCCTTGCCCAGCTGGCGCACGGCTTCGACGGTTTCCGCGATAGCGGCATGGTCGGGAATGCGCAGGGCGAGTAGCTGATATGCGCCGACGACCAGCAGCGCATCAATGAGCGGGTCATTGGGCGGCCGCTGCAGGAGCGGGCGCAGCACGTCGCGGTAATACCAGGCCTGCCGGGCCGAGCCCGAGGCCAGACTTTGCAGCAGGCCACGGTCAGCCGGCGCGCAACGCTCCTGCAAGGGCGGCAGGCTGCTGCTCAGGGACTCCTTGCCGGCCAGCACCGGGGCCAGCGCCATGGCGGCGAGGGCACGTACATTCAGCGGCCTGGCGGGAGCGGCGGGGCGGCGTACGGGAGGGCGGCTCATGAGCCCAGCACCGCGCCGACCGTCAGCGCCTCGCGCCGGGCATTCAGCAACTCGGCCACCGGCAGCGCCTTGCCGCCGGGCAGCTGCACGATTTCCAACAGCAACACGCCATCGCCGGTGGCCACGGCAAGGCCGCTCTTGTCAGCACGCAGGACTGTACCGGGCAGAGCCTTGCTGTGTTCCGGCAGGGCCTGTGCTTGCCAGATACGGATATTCTGGCCGCCAAACGGGGTATGGGCGACCGGCGCGGCGTTGAACGCCCGCACCTGCCGGCCCAGCTCGGCGGCGGGGCGCTGCCAGTCGAGCTGGGCCTCCTCCTTGCTCAGCTTGGCGGCATAGGTGGACAGGCTGCCATCCTGCGTTTCCGGTGCGGGCGGCGTGCCGGCATCGATGGCGGCCAGCACCGTCAGCAGCGCTTCGCCACCCAGCGGGGCGAGGCGGTCGTGCAGGCTGGCGCCGGTGTCGGTGGGCGCGATCGGGCAACGCAGTTTGTACAGCATGGCGCCGGTATCCAGGCCCTTGTCCATTTGCATGATGGTGATTCCGGTGTCGCCGTCGCCGGCAAGAATGGCGCGCTGGATGGGCGCCGCCCCGCGCCAGCGCGGCAGCAGGGAGGCGTGGATATTGATGCAGCCAAGGCGGGGAATATCCAGCACTGCCTGCGGCAGCAGCAGGCCATAGGCCGCCACGATTATCAGGTCGGGCTCAAAGGCCGCCAGCTCGGCCTGCGCTTCAGGCGTTTTCAGCGAGAGCGGCTGGCACACCGGAATGCCCTGCTCCAGCGCGAGGCTCTTCACCGGCCCTGCCTTCAGCTCACGCCCGCGTCCGGCGGGGCGGTCGGGCTGGCAATACACGGCCACGACGGTATGCCCGGCGTGCAGCAGGGCCTGGAGGGCCGCTGCCGCAAATTCCGGCGTACCGGCAAAGACAAGACGTAGAGGACTATTCAAGAGAGCTTCCCGTTAGATCGCGGAGCGGGCACCGCGCGGCGAGGCCCGCAGGCTTGCAGCGGTTCAGGCCTGGGCCTTGTGTGCTTTTTCCAGCTTGGCCTTGATGCGGTTGCGCTTCAGCGGCGAGATGTAGTCCACGAAGAGCTTGCCATCGAGGTGGTCCAGCTCGTGTTGCAGGCAAACGGACAGCAGGCCGTCGGCGTCCAGCTCGAATACCTCGCCCTGTTCGTTCAGCGCACGCACATGAATGCGGTCGGTGCGCTCCACGATCTCGTAAAAGCCGGGCACCGACAAACAACCCTCATCATAGGGCTTTTTTTCCGGCCCAAGCGGTGTAATCTCGGGGTTGATGAAGACCATGGGCTGGTTCTTGTCTTCCGACACATCCAGCACCAGCATGCGCAGCGGGCGGTCGACCTGAGTGGCGGCCAGCCCGATGCCGGGAGCCGCGTACATGGTCTCCAGCATGTCCTGGGCGAGCTGGCGTATGCCGGCATCGACCTGCGTGACGGGCTTGGCCTTGATACGCAGGCGGGGATGCGGAAATTCCAGTATATTCAGTTTTGCCATGGTCTCTTTGAACCTGGAGTGCTACCCCAAGTATGCTTGCTAAGATAATGAACTTATTGTAAAAGTGTGCCTGATGCGTCACGGAGCGCACGGCTGCCTTTGCCTATTATACGGGCGCGGGCCAAAAATGCGACCCGGCAAGCCGGGGTAAACAGGCATTATCCGGTTTCGGCATGCCATATGTTGCCGGGCAAGGGTATGATCGGTCAGGGCGGATGCCTCTGCATAGGGAAACCATAATGAAAAAACTGTTCCTGGGCCTGCTGGCGGCATCCTTGTTCACTGCGGGTCACGCGGCTGACAGCACCTCCGCACCCGCTGCTTCAGCGCCGCCCGCCGTCAAGGAGTCCGCGCCCGACCGCTACACCGTCGTCAAGGGCGACACGCTTTGGGGCATCGCCAGCCGCTACCTGGCCGACCCGTGGCGCTGGCCGGAAATCTGGCAGGCCAACCAGCAAATCAGCAACCCGCACCTGATCTATCCGGGTGACCAGCTCATTCTCTGCCATATCCAGGACAAGACCGTGGTAGCGGTCGATCAGGGCAATGGCTGCGCCGACATTCCGGGTGCCACTCCAAGCCCCAGCAGTCCGCGCGTCACCGGTTCCGGTGTCGACTACACGCTGCACCCCGAAATCCGCTCCGAGCCGCTGGAAGTGGCTGTGCCGACCATTCCCCTGCCGCTGATCCGCTCGTTTCTCGATGACAGTCGCGTGGTGGATTACAACACCCTGCAAAAAGCCCCTTACGTGATCGACGGCCATGAAGGTCACGTGGTTTCCGGCGCTGGCGACGAAGTCTACGCGCGCGGCACCTTTACCAGCGACACCAATAATTACGCCATTTTCCGCGCTGGCGAGCGCTACATCGACCCCGATACCCAGGAAGTGCTGGGTTACGAGGCCACTTCTGTCGGCAATGGCAAGCTGGTGGCGCTGGACAAAGACATTGGCACCTTCGACATCATGGACACCCATGGTCAGGAGGTGCGTATCGAAGACCGGCTACTGCCCAAGCAGGAGCGTCTGGTTACCGCCGTGTTCGAGCCCAGCAACCCCTACAACGTCAAACCGGGGCGTGTCATCCGGGTATTCGGCTCCATTGATTCTGCGGCCAATTACAGCGTGATCGTCATCAACCGCGGCGAGCGCGAAGGCGTCAAGGTCGGCAACACCTTTGCCCTGCTGGAGCATGGCCAGCTGATCCGCGACCCTGTTAATTCCGACATCGTGCGCCTGCCCACCCAGCCGGAAGGGCTGGCCATGGTGTTCCGTACCTTTGACAAGGTCAGCTATGCGCTGGTGCTGCGCTCCAGCAAAGTCGTCCACAATGGCGATGAAATCCGGCCGCCCATCGCGGGGGATTGAGTGCCGGGCCCTGCCCGCCAGCACGAGAGAGGCCGTCCACAGACGGCCTTTTCTTTAGCGCCGTCCTCCTGCCTCTCAACAGCACACGCGGCCAGCCCATGAGCAGCGAAAACCCCTTGCAGGATCACATCACCCTCTACCGCGTGCTGGAGCAATCCCAGCAGGCATGGTCTCGCCTGCAAGAGGCTTTTGGCGGGCCGGCAGCGGCGTTGGCGGCGGGGGCCAGTGGCTGGCGTCGGGCAGGGGTGTCGGCGGCCAGGATCGCGGCCTTCGAGTCCTGGCAGGCCGGCGGCGAGCCCGAAGTGGACGCCAGCATCGCCCTCACCCTGGCCTGGCTGGCCGAGGCGCCCCAGCGGCATCTGCTCACCCCCGAGCACGCGGCCTACCCTTACCTGCTGAAAACCATCGCCGACCCGCCGCCCCTGCTGTTCGTGCGCGGCGACCCGGTGTTTCTGGCGCAGCCGCAGGTTGCCATTGTCGGCACCCGCAACCCCAGCCGGGGCGGCGAGCAGTTGGCGCATGATTTTGCCGCCGAGCTGGCCGGACGTGGCCTGGTCATCACCAGTGGCATGGCGCTGGGCATTGACGGGGCGGCCCACCAGGGCGCGGTAGACGCCAAGGGCATCACCATCGCCGTGCTGGGCACCGGGCCGGACCGCATGTATCCACGCACGCACCTGCGCCTCGCGGAGCAGGTGCTGGACAGTGGCGGCCTCATCATCAGCGAATACCTGCCGGGCACGGCGCCGCTGGCGCCCTATTTTCCGCGCCGCAACCGCATCATCAGTGGCCTGTCCATGGGTGTGCTGGTGGTCGAGGCGGCGCTCAAGAGCGGCTCCCTCATTACTGCCCGCCTCGCTGCAGAGCAGGGGCGCGAGGTCTGGGCCTTGCCGGGCTCGGTGCATAACCCGCAGACCAAGGGCTGCCATACCCTGATTCGCGAGGGCGCCAAGCTGGTAGAGGAGGCCGCGCATATTCTTGAGGATATCGCCCCCCTGCTCGGCAACCTGCGTACCGACAGCCGCCGCACACCAGCTCCCGCTGCGCCCGAGCCGAGCGCGCCGCAGGCCGTCGTGCTGGAGGCTCTTGCCTGGGAGTGCCGCAGCCTCGACTGGCTGGTGGAGGCCACCGGCCTGCCCGCCAGCGACCTGGGCAGCCTGCTGCTGGAGCTGGAGTTGGACGGGCAGGTGGCGGTCGTGCCGGGCGGCTATGAACGGGTAGCGTCCTGATCTGATAAACTGCCGGCTTGTCTTGTTGCGCGAGCACTCATGTCCCTCTCTGAATCATTGCAAGATGTCATCGCCGCCCTGCGCGGGGGCGGCGTTATTGCCTATCCCACCGAAGCCGTCTGGGGCCTGGGTTGCGACCCGGCCAATGCTGCGGCGGTAGAGCGCCTGCTGGCGCTCAAGCAGCGCGACATGGCCAAGGGCCTGATACTGGTCGCGGCCGATCTTGCGCAGGTCGAGTCCCTGCTGCACGGGCTGGACAGCCAGCAGCGCCAGCGCGTGCTGGCCAGCTGGCCCGGCCCCCATACCTGGGTAGTCCCCGTGTCTGCCGATTTTCCGCTGTGGGTGCGTGGCCAGCATGATTCCGTTGCCCTGCGTGTCAGCGCCCATGCCGGCGTGCAGGCCCTCTGCCGCGCCTTTGGCGGGCCGCTGGTGTCGACCAGCGCCAACCGCTCCGGGGCTGCCCCTGCCCTCGACGAGGCCGGTGTGCGCCAGCAGTTTGGTGGTGCGCTGGCGGCCATTTTTCCCGGTGCCCTGGGTGGCGACCCTACCCCCACCGAAATTCGCGACGCCCTGAGCGGCGCCGTCCTGCGAGCACGATGATGGTAGATTCAGCTGACAACAGCCACGACAACACGCCCGACATGGCCGCCGTAAAAACCTTCCTGCTGGATTTGCAGGAGCGTATCTGCGCCATGCTGGAAGCAGAAGACGGCAGTGCCCGTTTTCAGGAGGAAAGCTGGGTGCGCACCGAGGGCGGTGGTGGCCGTGCCCGCGTGCTGGAAAAAGGCGCCGTCATTGAAAAGGGCGGGGTCATGTTTTCACAGGTCATGGGCGCCAGCCTGCCCGCCTCGGCCAGCGCGCACCGGCCCGAGCTGGCGGGCCGTCACTGGCAGGCGCTGGGGGTGTCGCTGGTGATACACCCGGAAAACCCCTATGCCCCTACCGCCCACGCCAATGTGCGCTTTTTCATGGCCAGCAAGGAGGGCGCTGAGCCCATCTGGTGGTTTGGTGGCGGCTTTGATCTGACGCCGTATTACGGCTTTGTCGAAGATGTGCAGCACTGGCACCGTACCGCCGCTGCGGCCTGCGCGCCCTTTGGCGCCGACGTCTATCCGCGCTACAAGCAGTGGTGTGACGAGTATTTTTTTCTCAAGCACCGGCAGGAAGCACGGGGCGTGGGCGGCCTGTTTTTCGATGACCTCAACGAAGGCGGCTTTGCCCGCTGCTTTGCCTTCATGCAGGCCATCGGCAATGCCTTTATCAGCGCCTACCAGCCCATTCTGGCGCGCCGCAAGGCCATGCCCTGGGGCGAGCGCGAGCGCGACTTCCAGCTCTACCGGCGCGGGCGCTACGTGGAGTTCAACCTCGTCTTTGATCGCGGCACCCTGTTCGGCCTGCAAAGCGGGGGCCGCACCGAGTCCATCCTCGTCAGCATGCCGCCCGAGGTACGCTGGCGCTACCACTGGCAGCCCGAGGCCGGCACGCCAGAGGCCGCCCTCTATGAACAATTCCTGCCCCCGCGAGACTGGTTATGACCGACCGCTATGCCGTTGTCGGCAATCCCGTTGCCCACAGCAAGTCACCCCTGATCCACGCCGCCTTTGCCAGGCAAACCGGGCAGGACATGAGCTACACCACCCTGCTGGCACCGCTGGACGGTTTTGTGGACGCCGTCACCACCTTCTTTGCCGGGGGTGGCAAGGGCCTGAATATCACAGTACCTTTCAAGGAAGAGGCGTGGGCGCTGGCCGCCGTGCGCTCGCCGCGGGCCGACAAGGCTGGTGCGGTGAACACCTTGTTGATGGGCAAGGATGGCCGGCTCTATGGCGACAATACCGATGGTGCAGGCCTGTTGCGTGACCTGCAAGACAATCATGGCGTAACGCTGGCGGGCCGTCGTGTGCTGGTGCTGGGCGCCGGTGGCGCGGTGCGCGGCGTGCTGGGACCGCTGCTGGCGGCGCTGCCGGCTGCGGTCGTGGTCAGCAATCGCACTGCGGCCCGCACCAAGGCCTTGCTGGAACTGTTTGCCGGCACAGGCCTGCTGGCCGCTACCGACTTTGCCGGGTTGGCCGGACAGCAGTTTGATGTGGTCATCAACGGCACCAGCGCCTCGCTGAGCGGCGCTATGCTGGACCTGCCCCCCGGCATACTGGCGCCCGGCGCCTCTGCCTATGACATGGTTTACGGCAAAGATACGCCCTTCCTGCAATGGGCCCGCGCGCAAGGTGCAGCCACCTGTTGCGATGGCCTGGGCATGCTGGTCGAGCAGGCGGCAGAGGCGTTTTTTATCTGGCGGCAGCTGCGCCCCGAAACAGCGCCGGTATTGCAGGCGTTGCGATCATAAGAAGAAGGAAACGCTCCGGGCAGACTCCGGCGCTGATTTCGCACAAGGAGACTCTCATGCTGAAAAAATCCTGCTGGCTGGCTCTGGCCGGTCTCGCCCTGCTCGCGCCTGCGGTTCATGCCGACGACGCCGCGCCCGCGCCCACTGCCGTTTCGGCGCCGGTATCGCCGTGGAAGGCCAATGCCGAGATCGGCTACATCGATGCCGACACCGGTGGTGTCAGCAGCACCACCTTCAAGGGCAAGCTGCACGGTGAATATACCGACGGGGCCTGGACCAACGAGGCCAATGCCGATGCACTCTCGGCCAGCAGCAATGCCGCCGGCAGCGCCGACACCGAGCGCTACCTCGCCGACACCAAGTCGCGCCGGGCCTTTGACGTTGACGACTATGTCTTTGTGCAGAACCAGTGGACCAAGGATTTGCAGAGCAGCTACAAGTACCAGCTGTCCACGGCGCTGGGCTATGGCTATTACTTCCTCAAGAACCCGGTGCAGGAGCTGAGCGTTGATCTGGGTGTCGGCTTCCGCCACAGCGAGCCCACGACGGCGGCACCGGTCAATGACGGTATCGGTACCCTGAACGGGCATTACCACTGGCAGATCAACCCGGCCATCGGTTTTGGTGAAACGGTGGACGTGCAGGATGGCCGCGAAAACCTCGTGGCGCATTCCGTGACCGAGTTGAAGCAGGCCGTCACCAGCGCGCTGGCCTTTTCCCTGAGCTATGACTACCGGCACGACAGCGGCGGTGCCGGTGAAACCGACCGCATCACCAGCTTCAACCTGATTTACCAATTCAAATAAGCGAAGAGAGTCCAGTGACTGAAGAAAACAAGCCAGCCGTAAACGCCAAAGCGCTGATCCTGCGCGACGAAGGCACGCGCTTCAGCCGCCATCTCGGCATTCGTTATGTCGTGGTGGAGGCGGGCCGGGCCGTGACCGAGGTGGACATGGCCGCTTTTCTGGAAAACGTGGTCGGCGGCTTTCACGGTGGCGCGGCCTTCGCCCTGATCGACTGCGCCATGGGCGCGGCGGTGTTTTCCCTGCTCCGGGAAAACGAGTTGACCGCCACGCTGGAGGCCAAGACCAACTACATCCGCCCCGTGCGCGAGGGGCTGATCCGCTGCGAGGCCCGCGTGATACACAAAGGCCGGCGCACCGCCGTGCTCGACGCCGAGGTAACCAGTGCCGGCAAACTGGTGGCCAAGGCCTCGGGCACCTTTGCCATCTGGCGGGTGGAGGAGTGAGGTCTTGAGTAGGGCGGAACCCCGAAGGGTTTCCGCCGCATGAGCTGTAGTCGCTACCTCAGGCCTGGGTCGGAGCATGGCCCCCATTCGGCGGAAACCCTTCGGGGTTCCGCCCTACGCCGTACCGAGGGCTTGTGCATAGCGCCGTACCCCTGAATTACCGGCACCATTTGGAAAAGAACAAAACCGCCCCCATACTCTGGCGGCGAGCCCTTCAACCCCGTTGGCTACCTGCCGGAGTTTCCGTGAATACAGCCCTTGTGCACAATCTGGAATGGCTGAGTGCCAATACCGCGAGCCTGCAAGGCATGCTGCGCGGCCTGGAAAAGGAATCCCTGCGCATCACGCCCGACGGCCGGCTGGCCACCACCGCCCACCACGCCGCCTTCGGCTCGGCGCTGACCCACCCCTATATCACCACCGACTACTCCGAGGCGCTGATCGAGATGATCACGCCCGCTACCGACTCCATCGCCAAGACCCTGGGCTTTCTGGAAGATACCCACCGCTTTGTCTACGGCGAGATGGGTGAAGAACAGCTCTGGGTCAATTCCATGCCCTGCATTCTGGGTGACGACGCCAGCATTCCGCTGGCGCAATACGGCCAGTCCAATATCGGCCGCATGAAAACCCTGTACCGCCATGGGCTGGGTGTGCGCTACGGGCGCAAGATGCAGACCATCGCCGGCATCCACTACAACCTGTCTTTCCCCGACAGCTTCTGGCAGGTCTGGCAGGAGCAGAGCGGCAGCGCGCAGAGCCTGCAGGACTTCCGCTCGGAAAAATATTTTGCGCTGGTGCGCAATTTCCAGCGCCACAGCTGGCTGCTGCTCTACCTGCTCGGTGCCAGCCCGGCGGTGTGCAAGACCTTTCTGGCGGGCCGCCAGCACCAGTTGCAGGAATGCGGGCGTGGCACGCTCTACCTGCCCATGGCCACCTCGCTGCGCATGAGCTCGCTGGGCTACCAGAATACGGTGCAAAGCGATTTGCAGGTGTCGTATAACGCGCTGGACGAATACGTGGGCGATTTGGGTCACGCCATCCGCACGCCCTATGCACCCTTCGAGGCCATCGGCCTGAAGGACGCGGCGGGCGAGTACCAGCAGATCAATACCAATGTCCTGCAGATTGAAAACGAATACTACGGCCTGATCCGGCCCAAGCGCACCATCCACCGGGGCGAACGCCCCTCCACCGCCCTGCGCCAGCGCGGCGTGGAGTACGTGGAGTTGCGCTGCGTTGACCTCAATCCTTTCCAGCCCATCGGCATCGACAGCATCACCGCGCATTTCCTGGAAGTGTTTGCCCTGCATTGCCTCTTGTCTGAAACCACGCCGTTTACCGACGAGGAATACCGCGCACTGCCGGTGAACCAGCAAAAAGTCGTGGAGCAGGGCCGCAACCCCGCACTCATGCTGCACGTGCAGGGCCGCGAACAAAGCTTCCAGCATATGGCCGCCACCCTGCTGCGGGAAATGCAGCCGGTAGCCGCCATGCTTGATTCCGCCCACGCCAGCGAGGCCTATGGCCAGGCCCTCAAGCAGGAAAGCCTCAAGCTGGAAAATCCGGCACTCACCTATTCCGCCGCCGTGCTGGCCCAGCTGAAAGAAAGCGAGTGCTCCTTTTTCGAATTTGCGCGCCAGTCCGCGCAGCAGCAGGCCGACTGGTTCCGCGAACGCCCGCTTGATGCCGCCCGGCAGCAGCAGTTCCGCGACTGGGCCGCAAACTCACACCGGGAGCAGGCGGCTATTGAGGCGGCTGACACGCAGACGTTTCCGGAGTTTCTGGAGGATTATTTCCGGGATTGAGCGGGTGTTCGCAGGATGGGTGGAGTAACGCGATACCCATCGCTGCCGACGATGAGGCAACGCTGCAATCAAAACGCCGGTGCTGGGTATCGCTGCGCTCCACCCATCCTACGGGCAGTTAAATGGGCGGCAGTTACAGAGAGCCCATTGTCCTGCCCCGACGGCTCCTCTAGCCTCGGGGCATATTTTTTCCGGAGTCCGTCATGCCCCCCTTGCCGTCACCGCGCCTGACCAATCTTGGCCTTTTCCTGCTGGCCCTGGTGTCCATGGTGTTCGCCCTGTTCCTCCAGCAGCACGACCATCTTGAGCCCTGCCCACTGTGTATTTTCCAGCGTGTTGCGGTGATGGCGGCCGGTGCGGTGGCGCTGGTGGCGGCGCTGCACAATCCGGCAGCACTGGGCCGGCGTCTTTATGCCGTGCTGACGCTGCTGGCGGTGCTGGGTGGTATCGGCGTGGCCGGGCGGCAGGTGTGGTTGCAGCACCTGCCCGCCGACCAGATTCCGGAGTGCGGCCCCGGCCTCAACTACTGGCTCAATACCTTTCCCCTGACGGATGTCATCCAGAAAGTGCTGCGTGGCTCGGGTGAGTGTGCCATTGTAGACTGGACCTTCCTCGGCTTCTCGCTGCCGGAAATGACCACTGCCCTGTTCTCCGGCATGGCGGTGGTGGTGCTCTGGCAGCTCTTCCGCCGTAGCTGATGGCGTGCCGCTGGTGCCGGCTGCCCGTCTGAAAGTCAGCGGCTTCGGCGGACGCCTGCAAACGGACAGTTGCCATCAAGCAAAACTCTGCCTAGTGTGGAGGTCCGGCAAGCGCGCCCTGCAGTTTGTACTGAGTAGTGCGCTTGCCCATATATCTGGACAGCAGTTATCTGGACAAGGAGGCCCATCATGATGAATGCCGTTACGCCCCATGAACACTGGCTGCGGGTCGAGGCGCTGATCAAGCGCTGGCTGAACGAGCGCCAGACCCTGATTGTGCTCATGGTCGCCCTGCATGACCGCAACCCGGCGGCGAATGCCCACCCCTTTGCGCTGCCCGGCGTGCGTATCCAGGCGTTTTGCCAGATGCTCATGGACTATGTGTCCGCCGGGCATTTCGAGATTTATGACCAGCTGCTGGCCGAAGCCGAGCAGGCCGACAATCTCGAAGTGATCCGCCAGGCCCAGCAGCTCTACCCCAGCCTGCAGCACAGCACCAGCGCCGCCGTGCGCTTCAACGATATTTACGACAGCCCCGAGCACACGGCTGACCTGCTGGAGAACCTGCCGCTGGAAATCTCCGAGCTGGGCATGCTGCTGGAGAGCCGTTTCGAGCTGGAAGACCAGCTGATCAGCCTGCTCCACGTGCGCCCGCAGGCGCTGGTGGCAAGGCCGCTTGAGGTCGACGAGCCTTCGCGCTGGCAATGAGCTTTTTTCGGGCAATAAAAAACCGGACTCAGTCCGGTTTTTTATTGCCTTGGCTACAGCTTACTTGGCGCTCTTGCTGTCGTCCGGGGCGTCCGGCTTGAGGATGTCGAGCAGTTCCACATCAAACACCAGCACGGAGTTGGGCGGAATGGGTCCGGCACCCTGCTCGCCATAACCCAGGGAGGGCGGAATGGTGAATTTGAACTTGGAGCCGACGGGCATCAGCTGCAGGCCCTCGGTCCAGCCGGCGATGACCTGATCCAGCTCGAAGGAGGCGGGTTCGCCACGCTGGATGGAGCTGTCGAACAGGGTGCCGTCGATCAGGCGACCTTCATAGTTGACCTTGACCTTGTCGGTCGACTTGGGCTTGGCGCCCTTGCCCACGCTGACAACTTCGTATTGCAGGCCGGAGGCGGTGGTGGTCACGCCAGCCTTTTTGCCGTTCTGGGCCAGGTAGGCGCTGCTCTTTGCTGCGTTGTCCGAGGCTTCCTGCTTGGCCTTGGCGGCTTCGGCGTCAGCCATCTTCTTCTGGAAGTCGGTCAGCACGGACTTCATCTGTTCTTCGGTCAGCGCACCGGGCTTGCCGGCATAGGCGTCGCGAAAGCCGCTGATATAGGATTCGATGTCCATGTCAGGCAGTTTTTGCATATTGGCCTTGCCGGTCAGGAAGCCGATGCTGTAACCCACCTGGGCAGGATTGGAGCTGAGGGCGGCGGGCACAGCAGGGGCTGGGGCGGCGGCCGGGGTGCTTGCAGCGGCGGAGCCAGTGTCGGCCAGTGCTGCGCTGCTCAGGCCCACAATGGCGCAGGCCAGGATAAGGCGTTTCATTATTGTCTCCTCGCGTCAGGCCTGCCGGGCGCAGGCCAAATGAAGACGGAGCATAATGCCTCACTTGCTTCTTGGCTACCGCAACAAGCCTGCAAGAGCTGCCGTTCATGCCGGCTGCGGAGGCCCGGATGGGCGGTGTAAAACGAAACTGCCTGTTGATTCTGTCGCACGCAGGGCCGATCATTGCAGCGATTGCGTCGGTGTAGTTCGGAGCTGGATGTTGCAGGTAGTCACGGAGACGCAAGACGACGAAGTTTTAATGCTGAGCTGGGTGGGCCGTGCTCGCTTTTCAAAAATACTTCGTATATTTTTCATCCAGCGCCCACCACACGACGAGGATGTGCCCATGCCGACGCCAAAGAAAAAGGCAGACAAACCCGCTGCCAATGCTGCAAACCAAGTGGAGAAACTGAAAATGGATCTGGAAAAGCACGCTAACGACCTTCAGGCAAGATTGCAGAAGGTTGTTGAAAAGACCCAGAAGGAAGCCGAGAAGTATGTAGATGAGGCTCGCAAGCTGGTGGAGCGTGCGGAAGACAGCTACAAGGACATTCTGAAGAAGATCGAAGCGCAGATCGCCAAGGCCACCGACAAGGACACCGTCAAGCAGCTGAAGGAAAGTCTGCAACAGGTGCAGGCCGAGGCCAAGGCCGCGCTCAATGCCGCGAAGAAAGACTATGAACAGGCCCGCAAGGCGGTACTGTCGCTGCAGTCCAAGAGCGAGCTGAAGGCCTTTGTACAGGCCAAGCTGAAAGCTGCGGTGAAGAAGCCGGCCAAGGCCAAGGCAGAAGCCAAGCCCGCCGCCGCCAAGAAAGCTGCCCCGGTCAAGGCCGAAAAGCCCGCTGCCAAGGCTGAAAAGGCTGCCACGCCGAAGGCTGCTGCCGCTCCCAAGCCGGCCGCTGCCGCAAAACCGGCTGCTGCCCCCAAAGCCGCTGCCAAGCCGGCGCCGATCAAGCCCGCCGCCGCCAAGCCGGCTGCTGCGCCCAAGCCCGAGCCGATCAAGCCGGCCGCCCCGCGCAAGCCGCGCGTGGTCAAGCCCAAGGTTGCTGCCGTTGAGGCCGCTCCGGCTCCTGCCCCGGCAGCCGCCGAAGCCCCGCGTGAAGTGCTGACGCCGGAAGCTTGAGCCAGTCGGTAGTGGGCGCACTATTAAGGCGGGCCTGCGGGCCCGCCTTGTTTATCGCCAGCAAGTTCTGATTCGTCCCGCCTTTCGGCGTAAGAGCCCCTTTACTATCTTTTGGTCAATCAAAAGATAGTAAAGGGGCTCTTGGCGCAGTTTCCTCTCGACAGCGGTGCTGGTTTCATTACACTCGCCGCCCATGATCATCGCCCAGAATCTCACCCTTGGTCGCGGCAGCCGTGTGCTGTTCAGCGACGCCAATTTCAGCCTGCATCATGGCTGGAAGATCGGCTTGACGGGCGCCAACGGCGCCGGCAAATCCACCTTCTTTTCCCTGCTCAAGGGCGAGCTCGGCCCTGACGCGGGCAGCCTTGACCGGCCCGGCGCCTGGACCATTGCCCATATGGAGCAGGAAGTACCGGCGCTGGCGCAAAGCGCCATCGACTACGTGCTCGACGGCGACGCCGAACTGCGGCAGGTCGAAGCCCAGCTGGCCGCCTCGGAGGCCGAGGAGCGCTACGAAGACCTCGCCAACCAGTACCAGCGCTACGAGGAAATCGGCGGCTACACCTCGCGGGCACGCGCCGGCAAGCTGCTGGCGGGCCTGGGTTTCAGCGAGAGCGAGCAGCAGAAAAGCGTGGCAGATTTTTCCGGCGGCTGGCGTATGCGTATCAACCTCGCGCAGACGCTTATGTGCCGCTCCGACCTGCTGCTGCTCGACGAGCCCACCAACCACCTTGACCTCGACGCCATCCTCTGGCTTGAAGACTGGCTGCTGGCCTATGACGGCACCCTGCTGCTGATCTCGCATGACCGTGATTTCCTCGACACCGTGGTCGGGCATATCCTCTATGTCGAGCAGGGCACGCTGGTGCATTACCGGGGCAACTACACCACCTTCGAGCGCACCCGCGCCGAGCGCCTTGCGCAGCAGCAGCAGGCCTTTGAAAAACAGCAGACCGAGGTGGCCCACCTTACCAAGTACATCGACCGTTTCCGTGCGCAGGCCACCAAGGCGCGGCAGGCGCAGAGCCGTATCAAGGCGCTGGAGCGCATGACCATGATTACGGCAGCGCACGTGGACTCGGCCTTCAGTTTCAAGTTCCGCGAGCCCGAGCGGCTGGCCAGCCCGCTGGTGCGTATGGACGAGATCAGCGCCGGCTACGGCGAGCGCACGGTGCTGGCCGGCGCCAATTTCTCGCTGACGCCGGATACCCGCCTTGGCTTGCTGGGCCCCAATGGCGCCGGCAAGTCCACGCTGATCAAAACGCTGGTCGGTGAGCTGGACGCGCTCAAGGGTGAGCGCACAATTTCCGACCACACCCGCATCGGGTATTTTGCCCAGCATCAGGTCGATCATCTCGATCTCAAGGCCTCGCCCCTGCTGCACCTGAGCCGTATTGCGCCGCGTGTGGACGAGCTGACCCTGCGCAACTTCCTGGGCTCTTTCGGCTTTGGTGGCGGGCGTGTCGATACCGTGATCGACACCTTCTCCGGCGGCGAAAAAGCCCGGCTGGCGCTGGCGCTGATCGTGTGGACGCGGCCCAACGTGCTGCTGCTCGATGAGCCCACCAACCACCTCGACCTGGAAATGCGCCACGCCCTGACCATGGCCTTGCAGAATTATCAGGGCGCGTTGGTGGTGGTGTCGCACGAGCGCCACATGCTGCGCGCCTGCTGCGACGAATTCATGCTGGTGGCCGACGGCAAGGCCGGCACCTTTGACGGCGATCTGGACGACTACGCCAGGTGGCTGCGCGAATGGCGTGCGGCGCAGGAGCCTTCGAAGGCGGAAGTCAAAAAGGCAGCGGCCAAGCCCCAGCCGGCAGCGGCGGCACCGGCGGCCAAAACGGGCGGCAACCGGGTGAATGTGCAGAAGCTGGAAAAGATGGAGAAGCAGCTGACGGCCATGCAGGCGCGCAGCGCCGAGGTGGAGGCGGCGCTGGCTGAGGCTGGTGTTTATGAGCCGGCGCAAAAGGCGAAGTTGCAGGCACTGCTGGCCGAAAAGGCCAGGCTGGATGTGGAGCTGCCCGCGCTGGAGTTGGAGTGGCTGGAATTGAGTGAGGCGGCGGGTTAATCTTGTCCTGTCTGAGCGCCTTAGCACTGGCCGGGGTTGCTCCCTCTCCCTCCGGGAGAGGGCGGGGGTGAGGGGAATCTGGCTCTGACGGTGGCAACTTCCCCTCACCCTAGCCCTCTCCCGGAGGGAGAGGGGACTAAAAGCGGTTGCGCACGCGTCAGTGACGGCGGCATTCCGCAGTCGCAAGTTTCGGGGCCGGTCCGCGTGCGCACAGCGCACTACAAAGGAGCGCGCCTGCGCTCAAGCCGGCCGCGTGCTAAGCTCCAATGCCGTCAAAAACCGCAGCGCTTCCTCCCTCGAATCCCCACACATCTCCGCACAAGGCCGCAAACTACTGCACACCGCCGGGCGCTCGGGCTGCCCAAAAATCCGGCAGCGACCAAGCTCGTCCAGTTGCACACAGGGCACGCCTGCCGGCTTGCCTCTTGGCATACCGGGAATGGGTGAGGAAATCGAGGGGGCAATGCAGCAGGCGCTGCACTGGGGGCGGCATTGCATCGTGGGTGCTTATCCCGTGGTGAGGCGGTTTATCGATAGCGCTGGCCATCAATAACACTATTCATCAGCAAAGCGGCTCACTGAGGAGGCGTGGCGTCAATCGCGCCATTCATCAGCAAAGTGACCGATCAATAAAGCCGCCTATCAATAAAGATAGGCACCCGTAGCCACCGCAATCAGCTCGCCCTGATGATTGGTCAGCTCCATCTGCGTCACGCAGACCTTCTTGCCAATACGCACCAGCTTGCCGGTGGCTTCAAACCATTCACCACGGCCCGGCTGCAGGTAGTCCACGCGCATGTCGATGGTGCCGAATTTGGCTACGCGCAGCATTTTTTCCTCGCGCGGCTCGCCCTTCATTTTCTGGTAGGCCGCCGTCATGCCCATGGCGCCGCCCACGGCGTCGAGCACGGTGGCGATAACGCCGCCGTGCAGTATCTGCTTGAAGGTATTGCCGATCAGGTGGGCCTGCATGGGGAAGCGCGCCTTTACGTAGTCGGCGCTCACTTCGGTCATTTTCAGGCCGATGTGCTGGTTGAAGGGGATTACGTCAAAACCCGCCGACAGGCGTTCGAGCAGGATGCGGGCCCGTTCTTCGGGGCTCAGTTCTGGTTTGGCTTCTTGGTTCATGGTAACTGCCCGGCGTTTTGCAATCCGCGAGCATAAGGGCTGCGGGCACACCTGCCAAGCGCGCTGCTGACGGGTCGGTGCGGCGTTCAGGCAAGTTCGAGCACGGCGCTCACCAGCTTGTTGATGCCAAGCTGGGCCTGGCTGATGCGGGTGGCGTACATATAGGCCGGGGTGGTGACGATCTTGTGTTCGGTGTCGATCACGCAATCGTCCACCGCGCAGTTCACGTGCTGGCCGCCCATGGCGTCTATCGCTGCTGCCGTGCCGGCGTCATTGCCGATGGTGTAGCGGGTACCTTCGCCGCCAATGGCGGGCGCCATGGCCGGGGCGATGCACACCAGCCCGACCGGCTTGCCGGCCTCATGGATGGCGCGGGCAAAGGCCAGCACTTCGGGGTTTACCGTCATGTCGCTGCCCTTGAGCGCGAAGTTGCAGAGGTTCTTGGCGGCGCCAAAACCGCCGGGGATGATCAGGGCGTCAAAGTCGGCGGCCTGCGCTTCCTTGAGGTCGGTGATCTTGCCACGCATGAGGCGCGCAGCCTCTTCCAGCACATTGCGGTTGCCGCCGGTGGGCTCGCCGGTCAGGTGGTTGACCACGTGCAGCTGGTCGATATCGGGGGCAAAGGCGGTGACTTCAGCACCGGCCAGGTCCAGCGCCAGCAGGGTCAGGGTGGCTTCGTAGATTTCACCGCCGTCCAGAAAGCCGCAGCCGGAGAGGATAAGGGCAACTTTTTTCATGACGCGCTCCTTGGGGTTTGTTGACGCAGTGGGTAGGGCATCACTGTAGCAGCCGCTTTGCGCGCTTGCGTAGTAGACCTGTGAAGAGATACGGGGCTTTTGGTGAGGCATGCAGAGGAGCGGTGTTTGCGTTAACCTAGGGGCAAATTGACGCTGGCCGCAAATACCCCCTCTCCCGAAGGGAGAGGGGACTAAAAGCGCTTGGCTCCGCCAGTTGATTTTGTTACCCACACCGCGCCTCCTGCCGGTAGTGGAGAGAATTGTTTACGCCCCCTACCCGAGGTACCACATGCCCGGTTTTGAATTCACCCGTGCCCCCTTCCCTGCCACCCGTATGCGCCGGCTGCGCAAGAACGAGTTTTCGCGCCGGCTGGTGCGGGAAAACGTGCTTACTGCCGCTGACCTGATCTACCCGGTATTTGTTCTGGAAGGCACGAACCGGCGTGAGCCCGTGCTGTCCATGCCGGGGGTGGACCGGCTCTCCATCGACCTGCTGCTGGAAGAGGCCGCCGAGCTGGTGGCGCTGGGCATACCGGCCATTGCCCTGTTCCCGGTGACGCCGCCCGAGGCCAAGTCACTGGGCGCCGAAGAGGCCTGGAATCCCAACGGGCTGGTGCAGCGCACCGTGCGTGCGCTCAAGGCGGCGCAACCGGAGCTGGGCGTTATTACCGACGTAGCGCTCGACCCCTACACCACCCACGGGCAGGACGGCATCATCGACGCCGGGGGCTATGTGCTCAACGATATCACCACCGAGGTGCTGGTGCGGCAGGCGCTGTCGCACGCTGAGGCCGGCGCCGACATCGTCGCCCCCAGCGACATGATGGATGGCCGCATCAGCGCCGTGCGCATGGCGCTGGAACGCGACGGCCACATCAATGTCTCCATACTCGCCTATTCGGCCAAGTACGCCTCCGCCTACTATGGGCCCTTCCGCGACGCCGTAGGCTCGGCGGTCAACCTCAAGGGTGGCAACAAGCACAGCTACCAGATGGACCCGGCCAATATCGACGAGGCCCTGCACGAGGTCGGGCTCGACCTGGCCGAGGGTGCCGACATGATCATGGTCAAGCCCGGCATGCCCTATCTCGACGTGGTGCGCGTGGTCAAGGACACCTTCCGCGCGCCCACCTTCGTCTATCAGGTAAGTGGCGAGTACGCCATGCACATGGCCGCCATCCAGCAGGGCTGGCTCAAGCGCGAGGCCATCGTGCTGGAGTCGCTGACCTGTATCAAACGCGCCGGGGCCGATGCCATTCTGACCTATTTTGCCAAGGAAGCCGCGCAGCTGCTAAAGGCTGGTGCTTAATTGGCTGGCGGTAATATTTTTGTCATATAAGCCCGTTGGAATACGGGCACACATTTGCTTTGCAGGACCTGAACATGACCATGGCATTGACCGGCACCGCTCCGGTGGACCTGAACGATCCGTCCTACTACATCAACCGCGAGCTGAGCATCCTCGACTTCCAGATGCGCGTGCTGGAGCAGGCGGTGGACCCCATCCACCCCCTCATCAACCGCCTTAACTTCCTGCTCATCTTCTCGCGCAACCTCGACGAGTTTTTCGAGATCCGTGTGGCCGGGCTCCTGCAGCAGCTGTCCTTCGGCCGAGCCACGCCGGGGCCGGACGGCTTCCTGCCGCAGGAAACGCTGAAGAAAATCTCCGATGTCTGCCATGTCGCCGTCGAGCGCCAGTACCGCATTCTCAATGAAGACCTGCTGCCCGCGCTGGCGGCGGAGAACATCCGCTTCCTGCGCCGCGATGAGTGGTCGGAAAAACAGCAGCTCTGGGTAAAGAAGTATTTCCGCGAGCAGGTGGTGCCGGTGCTCACGCCCATCGGCCTCGACCCCGCCCACCCCTTCCCGCGACTGGTCAACAAATCGCTGAACTTCATCGTCTCGCTGGAAGGCAAGGACGCCTTTGGCCGCCAGATTTCGCTGGCCGTGGTGCCGGCGCCGCGTTCGCTGCCGCGCGTGGTACGCATGCCCGATGATATTGCCGAAAATGGCGGTGACCAGCATGTCATGCTCTCGTCCATCATCCATGAGCATGTCAGCGAGCTCTTCCCCGGCATGACCGCCACCGGCTGCTACCAGTTCCGCGTTACCCGCAACGCCGACCTGACGCTGGACGAAGACGTGGACGATCTGGCGCTGGCGCTCAAGGGCGAATTGTTCGCCCGCCGCTACGGCACCGCCGTGCGTCTTGAAGTCGCCGACAATTGCCCCGGCAATATCATCGACTACCTGCTGAAAAAATTCGGCCTGTCCGAAGAAGACCTGTACCAGTGCAACGGCCCGGTGAACCTCGCGCGCATGCTTTCGGATTTTGACCGGCCCCGCCTGAAATACGTGCCCTTCAATCCGCGTATACCCGACATCCTGCAAAAAACCGAGAACGTGTTCGAGGCCATCACCAAGGGCGATATTCTCCTGCATCACCCCTACGAATCCTTTGTGCCGGTGATCAATTTCCTGCGCCAGGCCGCGCGCGACCCTCAGGTGCTGGCCATCAAGCAGACCCTGTACCGCACCGGCGCCGATTCGGAAATCGTGAAAATACTGGCCGAGGCCGCCGAGAAAGGCAAGGAAGTCACCGCCGTTATCGAACTGCGCGCGCGCTTTGACGAAGAGTCGAATATCGAGGTGGCCAACCGCCTGCAAGAGGCCGGCGTGATTGTGGTCTATGGCATTGTCGGCTACAAGACACATGCCAAGATGATACTGGTGGTGCGCCGTGAGGGCCGCAAGCTCAAGCGCTATGTGCACCTGGGCACCGGCAACTACCACGCGGTCAACGCCCGCCTGTATACTGATTATGGCCTGCTCAGCGCCGACGAAGATCTCTGTGAAGACGTGCACAAGATTTTCCAGGAACTGACCGGCATGGGCCGCGCCGCCAAGCTGAAAAAGCTGCTGCACGCGCCGTTTACCCTGCACGCACAGCTGCTGCTGATGATCGAGCAGGAAATCAAGAATGCCGAGGCGGGGCTGCCGACGCATATCATCATCAAGGTCAATGCACTGACCGAAAAGCAGCTGATGCAGGCGCTGTACCGCGCCTCGCAGGCTGGGGTACGTGTTGACCTGATTATTCGCTCCATTTGCTGCCTGCGCCCCGGTATTCCCGGCGTGTCCGAGAATATCCATGTGCGCTCCATCGTCGGGCGATTCCTTGAACACACCCGCGTGTTTTATTTCGAGAACGGTGGCGATGCCAAGGTTTATTGCGCCAGCGCCGACTGGATGGACCGCAATCTCTTCTCCCGCGTGGAAGCCTGCTTCCCCATTGATAGCCCTGACCTGAAAAAGCGCATCAAGAAGGAAGGCTTGCAGGTTTATCTGGATGATAACCGGCAGGCTTGGTTGTTGCAGAGTGATGGGAGTTGGGTAAGGTCTGATCCGGGTGAGGGGCTGGTGAAGGTGGCACAGCAGATTTTGCTGGAGAAGTTGGTTAAGTAGGGCGGTGAAGCAGAGAGTTGTTTGACCCCCTCTCCCCTTGGGATACCCCCCGGGATGGGGTAGTCCGGGCTGCGCCGGGAGCGCAGCTGGTAGAGGGCTGGGGTGAGGGAAGTTTACAGTAACGAAAGTTCTTTGCAGTTACTGAAAGCAATAGGCGTTGTGATTGCACCGGATTGGAAGTTTGCATAGTGTGCGGCTCGAATCTAACGCAATGCCATTTGGTTATTGCACTATTGCTGGTGGGGCGCAACAATCCTCATGGTCCGTACTTGGGCCGGCATTAGGGTAATGGGGTATTCAACCAAGCAGAAGCGTGACAATAAGCATGCTGAGCAGTAGGTATTGCGAAACAGGCGCCTTCGGCCCAGAATGGGGGGTCTATAGCCACTGTTTGATCATTGATTCGCGAGTCATCCGCATGTTAATAGAATTCTCAGTCAGCAACTTTCGGTCCTTCCGGGAAAAGCAGACCTTCTCTATGGTTGCTAGTTCGAGCGCCGGGGGGCACGACAACTTATTTCCTTCGAATGCGTTGTCCGAGGATTTTCCATCAATACTGAAGGTTGCAGCAATCTATGGACCAAATGCTTCCGGTAAGACCAATTTACTTCGTGCCCTCAATATTACAAGGTCAATAATTAGTATTCAGAAACTTGCCGATAGCCCAGAACTTCCCGTTGAGCCATTTCGTTTCGATGCCGAGCTTAAAAATAAACCAAGTGTCTTCGAATTTCATTTTGTTATCAATGGGATTCGTCATGAATTTTATCTCGCCGCAACAAAAGAGAGAATCATGGAGGAGAGCCTGTTTTTTTGTGACAACGGAACAAGTAAACTCTTGTATTCTCGTATTTTTCGAGATCATAAAGATGAATACACTTATGGGGATTCCCTAAAGGGTGGAGTAAAAATACATAAATTTTGGTCGGAAATTACGGCGCCCCGCGTTCTTTTTCTGGCGCAATCTGTTGCAAATAGTGCAGAAAACTTCCAACAACTCAGGGCGCCTTTTGAATGGTTAAACCGTAATATAACAATGTTTAGCCACAAAAAAATAAATCCATGGATGGATGCGGCAGGAGTATTGGCAAGAAAATTTCCCGAGGGCGCGGAAGAGTTGTCATTATTTCTCAGTGACCTCGACGTGCCTGTTACCACTATTAATTTTAAGCAAGACGGAAGCACTGGAGATAGCGAAGAGACGGCAGCGCTATTGCAGGCCCTTGCTTCGGAAAAAAATGTCAGAAACTCCATGATCCTCACACATAAAACTGCCCTAGGTGACGCTAAGTTTAGCTTTCAAGAGGAGTCAGACGGAACCAAAAATCTAGTTGGATTTTGGTTTGCTTGGTTTTTGTACAAAAAACTTTATCCAGATACTCAAGGTGTATTGCTGGTTGATGAGCTCGATAGCAGCCTTCATCCGCAAATAGTAACTAAAATTGTGAGTGATCATATTCAAAGCCCTCAGCGACGACAGCTGATCTTTACGACCCACAATACACATCTTATGAGCACAGATCAGATGCGTCGTGATCAGTTTTGGATTATTGAGAAAGATAAAAATGGCGCAACGCAAATTCGCTCGATTGATGATTTTGAGGGCGATGAAAAGGAGCGCCTTGAGGATCGATATTTTGAAGGCCGTTACCGTGGGCTTCCGTCAGTAAAAGAGGACTAAGCATGCTACGCACTACAGCCTCATTTGGGCGAACATCTGCACGGTTTTTACAGCAACCGAGAATACTTGTCCTCTGTGAGGACAAGAAATCAGGAAAAGACTATTTAAGTGAGGCGGCGCGTGCGTACAGTCTGGAATCGTCGATTGAGGTGGACAACTGTAAGCATACTGACCCAAAGGGAATCGTAGAGGTAGCCATTGAAAAGGAAAATCAATATGATTCGATATACTGCGTAATTGATCGCGACACACATAATAATTATGAGGAGGCAATTTTATTGGCTAAAAATCATTCGAATATTACGGTTTTTACTTCGTTCCCGTGCTTTGAGTATTGGCTTTTATTGCATTTTGGATACTCGCGCAAGCCTTACTCGAGGGCGGGAGGAAATTCTCCTGCTGACAACTTGATTAAAGATCTAAAGAAAATTCCAAAAATGGTGAGCTATTGCAAAGGAAGTTGCGTTAACTTGTTTAAGGATTTATCTGAAAATTTAGATACTGCTTGTGAGTTTTCTGAAAGAGCATTGCGGGAGGCTATTGAGTCAAATGAATTCAACCCGAGTACAAAATTACACATACTAATTGATATTTTTGAGAAATTATCTGCGCCAAGGCAGGCATCGAAGGGCGCACACAAATACATTGTCTTTACGAAAACTTATGGTGTGGCAGTATTTCCAGTCCCCCCTTTTCTGAGGATTTTTTGAATTAGATGGTGCTTTACAATATTTGCAATTAGTTGTTACGTAGCAAGCAGGGCAAGCTATCGGTGCAATATTGACTATGCCAACACCAGTTCCATAAGCGGCCTCGGCAGCATAGTCTGGCCCCCGACATGCGGCGGAAACCCTTCGGGGTTCCGCCCTACGAAAAGACTCAGCGCGAAAAGCTTAACGCTTTACTTCTTCAACCCCGCCTTCAAAAACAAATCCCCCAGCGTGCCATTCTTCACCGGCTGTTGCTGCTGCTTGGGCATTTTGTTCTTGCTGGGCTCAAAGCGCTTCGTGCCTTCTTCACGCGGTTTGCTGGCTTCGCCGAGACGCAGGGAAAGGGCGATGCGCTTGCGCGGCACATCCACTTCCACCACCTTGGCTTTGACGATATCGCCGGCCTTGACCACGGTGTGCGGGTCTTTCACGAATTTGTCGGAGAGCACGGAGATGTGCACCAGACCGTCCTGATGCACGCCGATATCCACAAAGGCGCCAAAGCTGGTGACGTTGGTGACCACACCCTCGAGGATCATGTCCACGCGCAGGTCCTTGATATCGGTGACGCCTTCGAGGAATTCGGGCGCGCGGAACTCGGGGCGGGGGTCGCGGCCCGGCTTTTCCAGTTCCTTGAGAATGTCGGTGACGGTGGGCAGGCCGAATTTTTCGTCGGTGTAGTCGGCGGCGTTTACGGCGCGCAGGAAGGAGCTGTCGCCGATCAGGGTGCGGATATCCTTCGTGGTTTTGCTCAGCAGCTTTTCCACCAGCGGATAGGCTTCCGGGTGCACGCTGGAGGCGTCGAGCGGGTTGTCGCCGCCGGTGATGCGCAGGAAGCCGGCGGCCTGTTCAAAGGTCTTGTCGCCGAGGCGCGGCACTTTTTTCAGGTCGCTGCGGTTCTTGAAGGCGCCGTTGGCGTCGCGCCAGGCCACTACATTATTGGCGATGGTGCTGTTGAGGCCGGAAATGCGCGCGAGCAGGGCGCTGGAGGCCATGTTCACGTCCACACCCACGGCGTTCACGCAGTCTTCCACCACCGCGTCGAGCTGCCTGGCCAGCTTTACCTGGTTCACGTCATGCTGGTACTGGCCGACGCCGATGGACTTGGGGTCGATCTTCACCAGCTCCGCCAGCGGGTCTTGCAGGCGGCGGGCGATGGACACGGCGCCGCGATAGGACACGTCGAGATTGGGGAATTCCAGTGCCGCCAGTTCCGAGGCGGAGTAGACCGAGGCGCCGGCTTCCGACACCACGATCTTGGTCATGTTCAGCTCGCTGTGCTTTTTCATCAGCTCGCCGGCCAGCTTGTCGGTCTCGCGTGAAGCGGTGCCGTTGCCGATGGCGATCAGGTCTACCGCGTGCTCCTTGCACAGGCGCGCCAGTACGGCGATGGACTGGTCCCAGTCGTTGCGCGGCTCATGCGGGAAAATAGCGGTGTGCGCTACCAGCTTGCCGGTGTTGTCGACAATGGCGACCTTGACGCCGGTACGCAGGCCGGGGTCCAGCCCCAGCGTGGCGCGGCGGCCGGCCGGGGCGGCCATCAGCAGGTCTTTCATGTTGCGCGCAAACACGTGGATGGCCTCGCCCTCGGCGCGCGCCTTCAGCTCGCCCAGCAGGTCGGTTTCCAGATGCGTGAGCAGCTTGATGCGCCAGGTCCAGCGCAGCACCTCGGCCAGCCAGTTGTCGGCGGCACGGCCCTCGTGCGTGATGCCCACCTTGCGCGCGATCATGCCCTCGCAGGGGTGGGTGGCGGTCGGCTCTTCCTGCGGCACTACCAGACTCAGGGTCAGCACGCCTTCGTTGCGGCCACGGAACATGGCGAGGGCGCGGTGCGAGGGGGCATCCTTGACCGCTTCCTTATGCTCGAAGTAGTCACGGAACTTGGCGCCGGCTTCCTTCTTGTCTTCCACCACGGCGGCTTGCAACTCGCCATGCTCCCACAGGAAGCTGCGCAGGCTGGCCAGCAGGTCGGCGTTTTCGGCAAAGCGCTCCATCAGGATGTGCTTGGCGCCGTCGAGCACGGCCTTCGCGTCGGCGTAATTCTTCTCGACATTCAGGTACTTGGCGGCCTCGGCGTCAGGGTTCAGCGTAGGGTCGTTGAACAGGGCGTCGGCCAGCGGCTCTATGCCCGCCTCGCGCGCCAGCATGCCCTTGGTCACGCGGCGCGGCTTGTAGGGCAGGTAAAGGTCTTCCAGGCGGGCCTTGGTGTCGGCGCCGTTGATCTGCGCCTCCAGCTCGGGCGTCAGCTTGCCCTGTTCGGTAATGCTCTTGAGGATGGCCGTGCGGCGCTCGTCCATCTCGCGCAGATAGCCCAGGCGCTCTTCAAGGTTGCGCAGTTGGGTGTCGTCCAGGCCCTCGGTCACTTCCTTGCGGTAGCGGGCGATGAAAGGCACCGTGGCGCCGCTGTCGAGCAGCTCAATGGTGGCGATGACTTGCTGCGGGCGTACCGCCAGCTCCCCCGCAATCTGGTGAGCTATCTGGAGAGCAATCTGGTTCATGGAACTTCCTGCAAAACGACGCGGGCCGGACCCGCCGAGGGCGGCGATTATACCTACGGGACTGGCAAAGATTCATGGGAAATTGGTGTCAACGGCGACCGCATGGCCGGCATTGCGACAGGCAATGGCGACTGCTCCGGCCCATGCTCGTCACCATAGCCGGGCAAAAGTGGCCGGAGGGCTCGCTACGTCCGGGCTGCCGGGCGGTCGGGCCGGTGCAGCAACATAACCCGGCACCATGGCAAACGCGGTTACGACACCGGAGTTTTTCTACAGCGGCCCCGTTGCTGCTAAGATGTATGTCCCTGCTTGTGGAAGGAATCTGATGGAAGTCCAGGCCGAAGCCAGTAATGAAAGCCAGCAACAGACGCGTATCCTCGTGGTGGACGACGATGTGCGCCTGCGCACCCTGCTGCAACGCTTCCTTGAGGAGCAGGGCTATAACGTCAAGACCGTGCCCGATGCGGTGCAGATGGACCGCGCGCTCAGCCGCGAGCTGTTTGCCCTGATCGTGCTCGACCTCATGCTGCCGGGCGAAGACGGCATGGCCATCTGCCGTCGCCTGCGCAGCGAGGGCAACAATATCCCGGTTATCATGCTCACCGCCAAAGGCGCCGATTCCGACCGTATCTCCGGCCTTGAGGCCGGGGCCGACGACTACCTGCCCAAGCCCTTCAACCCGCAGGAGCTGATGGCCCGCATCAAGGCCGTATTGCGCCGGCAGGTGCGTGAGCTGCCGGGCGCGCCCTCGCAGGTCTCCGAGGTGGTCAGGTTCGGCCCCTATGTGCTGGACCTCTCTACCCGCCAGTTGCAGCGTGACGAGCAGAACGTAGCGCTAACTACAGGCGAATTTGCGGTACTCAAGGCGCTGGTGCAGCACCCGCGCGAACCGCTCACCCGCGACAAGCTGATGAACCTGGCACGCGGCCGCGAATGGGGCGCCATGGAGCGCTCGATTGATGTGCAGGTGTCGCGCCTGCGCCGGCTGATCGAGGAAAACCCGGCCAAGGCCCGCTATATACAGACCGTCTGGGGCGTCGGCTACGTGTTTGTGCCGGACGGGGTCGAGGCTCCGTGATCCGGTTCAACAAGCTGCTGGGGCGTCTGAAGCCGCAATCTGCCGTCTGGCGCACCACCATGGTGGTGGGTCTGGCGGTGGTTATCAGCCAGTATCTTTCCATTGCCTTTTTCTGGACCAACCTTTACCTGCCGGAAATCCGCCAGCACGCCCACTATTCCGCCGTCTTTGTGAGTGCCCTGCGCGAGGCCGAGCACAGGCTCACGCGCGATCCGCAGGCGGCGCAGGAGCAGGAACAGATCAAGACCACCAGCGGCATTGAAGTGGTGCGCGACCCCCACGCCTTTCCCAATGTCTACGAGCGGCCCTTCGCGGAAATATTCATCGCGCCTTTTCAGGAGCAGCTGTCGCAGGACCTGAACGAGCCGGTGGATGTCTATTTTGGCGCCAAGCCGACGCCGCGCATCTGGATCAGTGTGCCCTCCATGGGCAATGTGTGGATACGCGAGCCGCTGGCATTCTTCGCGCAATACAATCCCTTCATCATCATTGCCTGGGTCATCGGCGTGCCCCTGCTGACGGTGATCTCCATCGTCATCCTCGTGCGTCAGCTCAACCGGCCGCTCAAGCGCCTGCAAATGGCGGCGCTGCGCGTGGGCAAGGGCCAGCACTCGACCATGCTGGAGGTGCGCTCGGGCCCGCAGGAAATTCGCGCCGTCAACCGCGCTTTCAACCAGATGACGCGGGAAATCCAGCAAGCCGCCAAGGAGCGCGCCTTCATGCTCGCCGGTATTTCCCATGACCTGCGCACGCCGCTGACGCGCCTGCGCCTGACCGCCGAAATCATGCGCGACAAGGAAATGGCCGAGGGCATGGTGCTCGACATACAGGACATGGACGCCATTCTCGACCAGTTTATCGCCTATATGCGTGACGGTTCCGATGAACCCGTGGAAGTGGCCAACCTGAATTTACTGCTGTCAGAAGTGGTGGCGCAATTTTCTACCGAGGGTGAAATCCGCTTCGAGCCCGGCCAACTGCCGGACATGCCCATGAAGCGGCTGTCGCTCAAGCGCATGCTCGGCAACCTGCTCAGCAATGGCCTGCGCTATGGCGGTGCCCCGATAGAGATTCGCACGCAGCTGGTTGATCGCGACGTACTGGTGGTGGTGCGCGATCACGGTCCCGGCATCGACGAAGACAAGCTGCCCGAGCTATTGCAGCCTTTTACCCGTGGCGATTCGGCGCGCACCACGCAGGGCTCCGGCCTTGGGCTGGCCATCGTCTCGCGCATCGTCAAGATGCACCACGGCCGGCTGGATATCCGCAACCACCCCGAGCAGGGGCTGGAAATCAGCATACGCCTGCCGGTGGCGCGGCGGCCCGGCAAGGTTTGATCTGATCCGCTCGCGGACTTAGTGCAGGCTGGGGGCCTGACCTGTCCCGCCGCGTATCATCTGCGCAACGTCGATAGGGTCAAACACGTATTCCTGATTGCAGAACTGGCAGGAAACGGCAATGTGGCCCTGCTCTTCCAGCAGGGTATTCAGTTCCTCGCTGCCCAGCGAAATCAGCACCTGCTCCGTGCGTTCACGCGAGCAGGTGCAGGCGAAGATCACGTCGGTCGCGGGGAAAAGCTCCACGTTTTCCTCGTGGTAAAGGCGATACAGAAGCTCGTCGGCCGGCAACTCCATGAGCTCGCCGGGGCGCACCGTATCGGTCAGCAATTGCAGGCGTGACCAGGTGTCGCCATCGTCGTCGTGCTCCCCGCCGGGCAATACCTGCAACAGCATGCCGCCCGCCAGACCGTCGTCGCAGGCCAGCCACAGCCGCGTGGGCAACTGCTCCGACTGCATGAAATAGTGCTCGATACACTCGGCCAGCGCATCGCCGTCCAGCGGCACGATGCCCTGGTAGCGCTCGCCCTCATCGGGGTCAATCGTGATCGCCAGCTGACCCTCGCCCAGCAGCTGCCGCAGCGGCAACGGCGCCATCGCATCACTCCAGGACTCACCCAGCTGCGCGATGGCGCGTACCTCGCCGAGATGGTTGCACTCGGCCATCAGGGTATCAATCGGACCGTCGCCGCGTGCCTGCAGGATCAGGCTGCCTTCAAATTTCAGGGTAGAGGCCAGCAGCACGCTGGCGGCCATCAGCTCGCCAAGCAACTGCTGCACCCGCTCCGGGTAGTCGTGGCGCTCCAGCACCTCGCTCAGGCTCTGCTCCAGCTGCACCATTTCGCCGCGTACGGGGCTGTCCTGAAAATGAAACCGCTGTATGAAATCGCTCATCGTCACCTTTCCGCAGGCACCCCGATGCGGATCACCGGGGTTCCCGGCGACTATTTTACCAGTCTCGACGCCTCAGCAGTACACAACTCTGCTGCCGTAAAAATACATTCCTGCGAAAAAATCTGGCCCGTTCCAGACGGCTTTTTGCCAGATTGGTGTACAAAAAGGGCTACAGCTGCGGCGATAGCCAGAGCAACACGGATAAAAAGTAACTTAGGGTATTGATATTTTTCCGGATTTGGCTCATTTTTCAGAGGCATTTTTGCGTGATTCACGCGTTATCCGGTGTGCGTTGTTACAGACGCTTACTTGACCCGCCTCCGGTGCGCCGCTAGCGTGCGCGTTGTTGTGCAGTGAAGTCTTGTCGTGCTTGGGACGGCCGTGTTCCCCGTTTGGGAGCAGAAAATGGGTATGTCCTGGCCGCAGCGTCTTGGCTTGTACGTCTGACTACGGATATTACCCTGGAGGATTCTTACATGAAGCTTAAACAGTTAGCCCTGGCAACCTTGCTGGGGCCTCTGGCCATGATCTGCCATGCCGACGGCTTTACCTTGTCCGGCGATGTTGGTACAGATTTTGTCGATTCCAAGACCCCCCTGACCGGCGAAAAGCTGAGCTCTGACAGCAATCCCCTGTTCGGCGGCGCTCTGGGCTACCGCTATGACAACGGCCTGGGCGTCGAGCTTGACTACCAGCATGTGCTCTCGTTCAAGATCAAGAACAAGCTCACCGGCGTTACCACCAATGACGACGACGAAAACCTTGGCGCCGTTGACGGCTACTACCGCTTCAACCGCGATGGTGTCTTCCAGCCCTATCTGCTGCTCGGCGCCGGCTGGTACGAGTTCCAGAACACCCCCAAGATCGGCGGTGAGAAAAAAGAAAACGTGAACACGGTGCTTGGCAACGCCGGCCTGGGCGCGTTCATCAAGCTCAACGACTCCTGGTCCCTGCGTGGCGAAGTGCGTGATGCCCACAGCTTCGGCAAGAATACCTATGACGACGGTCTGGTGCTGGTCGGCCTGACCTATGCCTTTGGTTCCAAGCCGGCTCCGGCCCCGGAACCCGCCCCGGTCGCTCCGACTCCGGAACCGGCCCCGGTCGTGGCTCCGCCACCCCCTCCCCCCGCCCCGCTTGACAGCGACAACGATGGTGTGCCGGACAGCCTCGACAAGTGCCCGAACACCCCGGCTGGCGTGCAGGTTGATGCAACCGGTTGCCCGCTGGATGCTGATGGCGACGGCGTGCCTGATTACCTCGACAAGTGCCCGAACACCCCGGCTGGCGTTCAGGTTGACAGCACCGGTTGCCCGCTGGACAGCGATGGCGACGGCGTGCCTGACTACCTCGACAAGTGCCCGAACACCCCGGCTGGCGTAGTGGTTGATGCCACTGGTTGCCCGAAGGTGATCACCGAGGCGATCAAGCAGCAGATCAACATCCTGTTCGATACCGGCAAATCGGTCATCAAGCCCGAGTACAAGTCGGAAGTGGAAAAGGTGGCCACTCTGGCCAAGCAGTACCCGACCGCTTACATCGAAATCCAGGGTTACACCGACAGCAAGGGTAACGCGAAGAAGAACGTCAAGTTGTCGCAGGCTCGTGCTGATGCCGTGCGTGCCAGCCTGATGAAGGACTTTGCCATCGACCCGACTCACGTGACCTCGAAGGGTTACGGTGCGGCCGACCCGATTGCCGACAACAAGACCGAAGACGGTCGTGCCCAGAACCGTCGCGTCATCGCGGTGCTGACGGCGACACAGAAGGCGGTTGAGATGGGTGCACCGATCAAGCATCACCATCACCACGCCAAGAAGGCTGCTGCTGCCCCTGCACAGTAAGGGCACGCTGCGGTAAGTAAAAAGGCCACCTTCGGGTGGCCTTTTTCATTCCCCAGGGATGGGGAATGTGTCTGACGCGCCGGGAGCGCGTCAGACCAGGGAGCAAGAATCCCACGCTGGCTGTGAAAGGGATGGGGAATGTGTCTGACGCGCCGGGAGCGCGCCAGACCAGGGAGCATGAATCCCACGCTGGCTGTGAAAGGGATGGGGAATGTGTCTGACGCGCCGGGAGCGCGTCAGACCAGGGGGCAAGAATCCCCGCTGGCTCCGAAAGGGTTATGGGGGCGGCAACAAGCCCTGTTTTGCGCCAGAATCGGCCCCTGACGACGCACCAAAAGCGGAAACCGGACCCAAAATGCAGCACAATGACTGTCCTGGTCAGCAATAAACTATAATTACTTATTATAAATCAATTGGTTATGCTTATTTTAAACCTCTTGCCATTGTCCTACAAAAAGTAGATTAAAAATTCACCGGTACATGGGGCTTACACACATCCTGATGTATACTGCGCGCCCGTTTTCCAGTCCGGTGCAGCATCGTGTCCATCGAAAAGATCCGCAATATCGCCATTATCGCCCACGTTGACCATGGCAAGACGACCCTGGTGGACAAGCTCTTGCAGCAGTCCGGCACCCTCGGCGACCGCGCCGGCGATATCGAGCGCGTCATGGACTCGAACGACCAGGAAAAGGAACGTGGCATTACCATTCTGGCCAAGAACACCGCCATTACCTGGAACGGCTACCGCATCAATATTGTTGATACGCCGGGCCACGCCGACTTCGGCGGCGAGGTGGAGCGCGTGCTGTCCATGGTCGATTCCGTGCTGCTGCTGGTGGACGCCGTCGACGGCCCCATGCCGCAGACCCGCTTCGTGACCATGAAGGCCTTTGCCCAGGGCCTCAAGCCCATCGTTGTCATCAACAAGGTGGACCGCCCCAGCGCCCGCCCGGACTGGGTCGTGGATCAGGTATTCGACCTGTTCGACAAGCTCGGTGCCACCGACGAACAGCTCGACTTCCCCATTGTCTACGCCTCGGCCCTGAACGGCGTTGCCGGCCTCTCGCCGGATGACCTGTCCGCCGACATGACCCCGCTGTTCCAGAGCATCGTCGATAACGTCGATCCACCCGAAGTGGACGTGAACGGCCCCTTCCAGATGCAGATTTCCTCGCTGGACTACAGCAGCTACGTCGGCGTTATCGGCATCGGCCGCATCGTGCGCGGCTCGGTCAAGACCAATACCCAGGTCACCATCATCGACCGCGAAGGCAAGAAGCGTAATGGCCGTATCCTTCAGGTTATGGGCTATCACGGCCTGACCCGTATCGAAGTGCCCATGGCCGAAGCGGGCGACATCGTCTGCGTGACCGGCATGGAAGGCCTGCAGATTTCCGACACGCTCTGTGATCCGCAGAATGTCGAAGCCCTGCCGCCGTTGTCCGTTGATGAGCCGACCGTGAGCATGACCTTCCAGGTGAACAACTCGCCTTTCGCCGGTCGCGAAGGCAAGTACGTGACCACCCGTAACATCAAGGATCGCCTGGAAAAGGAACTCATCCACAACGTCGCCCTGCGCGTTGAGAACACCGACAGCCCGGACCGCTTCAAGGTCTCCGGCCGTGGCGAGCTGCATCTGTCGGTGCTGATCGAAAACATGCGTCGTGAAGGCTATGAAATGGGCGTCTCGCGCCCCGAAGTGATTATCAAGGAAATCGACGGCGTGAAGATGGAGCCGTTTGAAGACGTGATCTTCGACGTGGAGGACCAGCATCAGGGCGCCGTGATGGAGCAGATGGGCGCGCGCAAGGGCGACATGACCAATATGATCCTCGACGGTCGTGGTCGTACCCGCATCGAGGCCACCGTGCCTTCGCGCGGCCTGATCGGCTTCCGCTCGCTGTTCCTGACCTTGACCTCGGGCACCGGTATCATGACCGCCAGCTTCTCGCACTACGGCCCGATCAAGTCCAGCTCCATGGCCAAGCGTGGCAACGGTGTGCTGGTGTCCATGACTGGCGGCACCACGCTGGGTTATGGCCTGTTCTACCTGCAGGACCGTGGTCGCCTTTTTGTCGGCCCCCAGACCGAAGTGTATGAAGGCATGATCGTAGGCCAGAATGCGCGTGGCGACGACATGGTGGTCAACCCCACCAAGGCCAAGCAGCTCACCAACGTGCGCGCCTCCGGCACCGACGAAGCCCTTACGCTGGTGCCGCATATCCGTATGACGCTGGAACAGGCGCTGGAATTCATCGAAGACGATGAGCTCGTGGAAGTTACCCCGCAGACCATCCGCCTGCGCAAGCGCAACCTGACCGAAAGCGAACGCAAGCGCGCCAGCCGCTAAGCCTTGCTGCTGCAATAAAAACCGGGCTAATGGCCCGGTTTTTATTGCCTGGTTCGGGCGACCGTACTCCGGCAGGAGGGCGCAATAACCGAAGGGCATTGCGCCCTACGGGAAGCGTAGCCTGCATCAATTTTCACGCCTGTTTTTTGTGCATGACGATGCGTCTGCACGGGCGTTTTCACGCAGCAAACATGGGGATACAGGCGTTACCGTTTTCCGACAAGGAGTAAACGCTGACGCCCACAAACATACGGAGCACAGACCGGATCCACACAGTGCGGGCGGCCGGCTCTGGTAAACCTGAGCGTGACATCATGTTCAGGAGCTTCATCATGAGAAAGTTCGGGATTCTGCTGGCGCCATTATTCATGGCCCTTACCCTGCTGCCAGCCCTTGCAGCCAACGCTGACGACAGCACCCCACCGCCGCCGCCGGACAACAGCACCAGCATGACCAGTACCACGACCACCAGCAGTGCTACAGCCAACCCCGGTGACGACCAGAATCCCTCTTTTCCCACCATCGGTATCAGCGCCGGCACCCGTGGCCTGAATCTGGAGCTGGGTTATAGCGTGAGCCCGTACTTTGGTGCGCGCCTGATCGGCACCGACACCAGCCCGACCTACAAGACTTCGCGCGATGACATTGACTACAAGGGTCATTACGACTTCAAGAGCCTGAGCCTGCTGGGCGACTGGTATCCCTGGGCCGGTGCCTTCCGTGTCTCGGCGGGGGTGGTGCGTGACGAAGACCGGATCAGGGCCCAGGCGCAGCCGAACGGCAACGGCGTTGTCGTTGTGGACGGCAGCTATCCCTTGCTGCCCGGTGACGAGCTCAATGCCGATGGCAGTTTCCCGCACCAGTACGTGCCCTATCTCGGCATCGGCCTCGGGAATCCGGCTGCACATCACCAGGGCGCAGGATTTACAGCCGACCTCGGCGCCATGTACACGCAGAACCCGACGGTGACCTTGAGCGCCACGGGCGCCGACGCCAGCAACCCGATTGCCCAGTACGAGGTGCAGCAGGAGCAGAACAGGCTCAACAATGATCTGCACAAGATCAACGTTTTCCCGGTTGCCAACGTGGGTCTCTACTACGGCTTCTGAGTCAGCTGCATAAAAAAACCGGACGCTGCCGTCCGGTTTTTTATGTCCACTGGGTGAGCGACTTTGTGCCCGGTGAGCATTTCTGACAGCTTGACAGCAGGGCGCAATAACCGAAGGGTATTGCGCCGTATTGGCTACGGAGAGTAGCTTCCCGCCTCAGTGCTGCTTCCGGGTCCGCATGGCGCAATGCCCTTCGGTTATTGCGCCCTACGAAATGGCGTAGAGATTATTTCTTTTCCGGCACCCAGCCCTTGGCGCGCTGGTACTCGTCGTTATCCAGATATTTATCGCGCTGCTCGGCGAGGAAGGTCTGCGCCTGCGGGTCCATCACGTTCAGGTGGTTTTCATTGATGATCATGGTCTGTTCCTTCAGCCAGTCCTGCCAGGCCTGCTTGGACACGGTGTCAAACAGTTTCTGGCCCTTGGGGCCGGGAAAGGGGGGGAAGACCATACCTTCGAGTTCTTTTTGGTACTTGCGGCAGAACACCATGCGACTCATGACAATCCTCGATAGCTCGTGCCTGATGGCGGTAGTTTTTACGGATGGCAATAATGGTTCGCCAGCTCTTCCAGCAGGGTTTTGACCGGCGCAGGCAGGCCCACGGGCGGCGTTTGCCCAAGTTTACACCATCGCGTGCCGCCTTCGGCAGTCTGGCGCAGGGTATCGACGCTCACCCGTACCGGGTGCATGTGCAGGCGATAGTGACTGAAGGTGTGGTCGCGCTCCGGCCACAGTTCGAGGCGGGGCCGGCGCAGGCCCCAGTCTTTTCGCAGGAGGGCCTTGAGCGCGTCGGTGTCGCCGTCATGCGTATATTCCGGCAGGCTCCACAGACCGCCCCATATGCCCGCGGGCGGGCGCTGCTGTAGCAGCACTTCGCCCTCGGCATTCACCAGCAGCAGCAGCCAGGCAGATTTTTCCGGCAGGGTCTTGCTGGCTTTTTTGCGTGGGTAGGCGGTTTCCTCGTGCTCTGCATGGGCCTTGCAGTCCGCTGCCAGCGGGCAGAGCAGACAGGCGGGTTTGCTGCGGGTGCAGAGGGTGGCGCCCAGATCCATCATGGCCTGATTGTAGTGGTGCACGCGCGCCGCAGGCGTGTTGATTTCCGCGTATTCCCATAGCTGTTTTTGCGTGGCGCTTTCGGTGGCCACACCGTTCACCGCATAAAACCGCGCCAGCACGCGCTTCACATTGCCATCGAGAATCACGGCGCGCTGCTGGTGGCTGAGCGAAATGATCGCCCCGGCGGTAGAAAGGCCGATACCGGGCAGGCTGGCCACTTCCTCGACCGTTTGCGGAAATTCCCCGTTGAATTTTTCCACGAGTACAGAGGCGGCTTTGTGCAGGTTGCGGGCGCGGGCGTAATAACCGAGCCCGGTCCACAAGTGCATGACTTCATCAATGGGCGCTGCCGCCAGCGCCTGCACACTGGCAAAGCGCTGCATGAAATTTTCGTAGTAGGGAATGACGGTGCTCACTTGCGTCTGCTGCAGCATGATTTCCGAAATCCACACGCGGTAGGGCGTGGGATTCTGCTGCCAGGGCAGGTGGGTGCGGCCATGCCGGTCGAACCAGTCGAGCACGGCGGCGGCGAAGTTGAATTTTTTCTTGGGCATGGGCGTGACGCGGATTTTTTGAGCGGCCATCATAGCGCAGCCGGGAAGTATTGGCTTTGCTCAATAACCCAGCGCGCGGGCCCCATGGTAAAACCCGTAGGACACTACCCAGGCCAGACCCAGCGCCCACGCCACGGTCAGCGCCGTAAACCAGCGGCTCTTTGATTCGGTGTAGATGGTGGCCACGGTGGACAGGCAGGGCGTGTAGATCAGCGTAAACAGCATGAAGCTATAGCCCTGCACCCAGTCCATGCTGTTGTGGATCTGGGCGTCGAGCAGGTGGCCTTGCAGGCCGAAAATCACCGCCAGCGAGCCGACCACGATTTCCTTGGCGACAAAGCCGAAGATCAGGGCGATGGCCATTTGCGTATTGATGCCGATGGGGTCGAGCACGGGCTTGAACCAGGTGCCGATCTGGCCGGCCCAGCTGGCCTGACTGGCGACATCCACACCCGGCGGCAGGTGGGTCAGCGCCCACACCAGTACCACGCCCAGGGTGATGAACTTGGTGGCGCGGGTGAGGAAGTGCCGTACTTCCTGCCAGCCGCGCAGCCACATCATGCGCAGGGTGGGCAGGCGATAGGGCGGCATTTCCAGAATGAAGGGCTCGCGCGAGGGGAACCAGCGCTTGAACACCAACGCGGTGAAAATGGCGGTGGCCACGCTCATGAGATACAGGCTGAACAGCACCAGCCCGGCGTGTAGGGGCGTGAACAAAATGGAAATCAGGAACAGGAAGACCTGCAGGCGCGCCGAGCACAGCGAAAAGGGAATGATGAACATGGTCAGCAGGCGCAGCGCCCGCGAGCGCATTACCCGCGTGCCCATGAGCGCCGGCACATTGCAGCCAAAGCCCATCAGCACCATTACAAAGCTGCGCCCATCCAGACCCAGCCGGGCCATGAAGCTGTCCATCAGGTAGGCGGCGCGCGAGAAATAGCCGGTGTCTTCCACCAGCGCCATGAACAGGAAGAACAGCACAATGATGGGCACGAAGCTCGCCACCGTCGCCAGCCCATCCCACAGGCCGTCCAGCAGGAAGCCCGACACCAGACTGGGCAGGGGTGCCAGCAAGGGCACAAGGGCATGGGTCTTGATGCCGGTCAGCAGCCAGTCCATGCCGTCCTGCAGGGGCGCGCCACACATGTACACGCCTTCAAACACGAGGTACATGATGAAGAAAAACAGGGGCAGGCCCAGCCAGGGGTGGAGCAGTACCTTGTCGAGCCGGCCCGACAGCTGCTCCGAGGCCAGCACCGGGATATGTACGGCGGCCTGGAAGGCCTGCCGCACCTGTGCCTTCACCGCCTTGTCGTCAGGCAGGTGGGCCAGCAGGTCGGGGTCGATGTTCGGGGTGCCGCTCTCGGCCAGCAGGCGGGTGAGGGTGGGTGATACCTGACCCATGCCCTGTCCCTTCTTGGCGGAAAGCTGTATTACCGGCAGGCCCAGCTCGCGGCCGAGGCGCTCGCGGTCAATGGTAATACCGAGCTGCTCGGCCTCGTCCTGCATATTGAGCACGAGAATGGCGGGCAGGCCGACGGCGCGGAGCTGGCAGACCAGATGCAGTTGGCGCTCGACCTGCACACTATTGACGACGATGATGACAAGATCGACGCCATTATGCCCCAGGAAGCGGCGCACCACCTCTTCGTCTTCGGAAAAACCGCGCAGGTCGTAGATGCCGGGCAGGTCGACGATTTCGACAATGTCAGGGCCGAGGATCAGGCGGGCCGAGAGCAGGTCAACGGTGACACCCGGCCAGTTGCCGGTACGGGCGGAAGCGCCGGTGAGGCGATTGAAAAAGGTGGATTTGCCGGTATTGGGCATGCCCACCAGCGCCACACGTTTACGATGGGTTCTGGCGCCGACGGCCTCAGGCGCTGACAAGGATGCTGGCGGCATCGTCCCGGCGCATCACCACATCAGTGGTGCCAAGACGTAAATGGAGGGGCCCGGCAAAGGGCGCGCGGCGCAGGACTTCGACCCAGTCACCGACATGAAAGCCCAGCGCCGCCAGGCGCGGCAGCAGCTCGGGGGCCGATTGCACCGCAGCAATCATCGCCCGGTCGCCACGGCGCAGGGCGGCGAGGCTGGTCGGCTTGCTGATGAAGGGGGCGCTGTCGGCCATGGCTGAATCCAAATGAGAATCATCCTCATTATCGACAATGATTTGTCTTTTGGCAAGCGTGTTTGTAAAGATAAGGTGAAGCCGGGCTGGGCTTTATGATCGAGGTCAACAAGCCTGCCGGTTTTGCCTGTCAGGTATGGCAGCTTATGGCTGGTGGGCCTGCCGTGATGCAATGCAGGCTCTGCCCCTTTTTCACAGGATGTGAGCGCCATGGGTACGCTGAATGACATCGACCACTTTGTGGTCCTCATGCTGGAAAACCGCTCTTTCGACAATCTGCTGGGTTGGCTCAACCCGCAAGACCCCAGCTATGGGGGCCTGACGGGGGACGAGAGCAACCCCGACGGGGCGGGTGGCAGCATTCCGGTCTGGCCCACGCCGAACAATCCGGCGGCTCCGGCGGGGGCCTCCAGTGACCTGACAAAAATACCCGCACCTGACCCCGGCGAGCAATTTACCGATATCAACCAGCAGCTTTTTGGCACGGTGGCGCCCAAGCCAGCCGACCCCGTTACCCTGCAGGGCTTTACCGCCAACTACGCGAGTAGCATAGGCAAGACAGCCGGCAATCCGGCCGACATCATGCACTGCTTCCTGCCGCAGCAGCTGCCGGCCCTGACGGCGCTGGCGCAGAGCTACGCGGTCTGCGATCACTGGTATGCCTCGGCGCCCTGCCAGACCTGGCCCAACCGCTTCTTCCTGCACACGGCCACCGCCAATGGCTATGAAAACAACTCCCCGGCGCATTTCCCTTACGACATGAACACCATCTTCAAGGTGCTGGAGGGCAATGTGCCGAATGGCTGGGAAATCTACTTTCATGACTTTCCCCAGTCCCTGACGCTGTCGCAGTTGTGGGATCGCCTCGATCATTTCCGGTCTTTCGACGAGTTTCTCAATGACGCCCGGCTCGGCCAGCTGCCCTCGTATGCCTTTATCGAGCCACGCTATTTTGCCGACGCCGACTGGCCCAACGACATGCACCCACCGCACGACGTCAGCTATGGCGACCAGCTGGTGGCCACGGTCTATAACGCGTTGTTCAACTCGCCCGCCTGGGAGCGCACCCTGCTGGTCGTGATTTTCGACGAGCACGGGGGTTGTTTTGATCACGTGGCGCCGCCCGCCGCTGTGCCGCCGGAGCCCCCACGTTCCGACCAGCCCTTTGGCTTTGACCGCTACGGCGTGCGTGTTCCTGCGGTAATTGCCTCGCCCTGGATAAAGCCCGGCACGGTATTCCGGGCCGCCGACGGTCAGCAGCCCTTTGACCACACCTCGGTCATCAGCACCTTGCGCAAGCGCTTTGGCGGGGCGGCTCCGCTGCCAGCGCTGACCGCGCGCGATGCTGCTGCGCCAGACCTGGAGCTGGTACTGAATCTGGACGCTCCCAGCGGCGATGGCCGCGCCAGCGTGCAAGCCCTGCCAGCGCCAGCAGAAGATGATGAGGCCGCGCTCAATCAGGCCCGGCTGGCGCCGCTCAACGACGCCCAGCAGGCCATGTACAGCGCTGCCGCGCATCTGGCGCCGCTGATACACGGGGTGTCGGTGGCGGACCATGTCCTGTCCTTGCAAGACAATGTGGCGCCGGTGATCGGCGTGGCCGCCCATGCCACGGAGGCGGTGCCGTTTATCAAGAATGTTCTTGGGAGGCTGTTGCCGTAGAGGGTCATGCCGTCGGGGTTGGCAGATTGGCTGGATGCAGGGCAAGGGCAGATCAACTGATATCCAGTACCTCTACCACCAGATCTCCCAGCGGTCGTTTCCAGACTACGCTGTCGCCCGTGTGCGCGCCCCTCAGTGCAACGGCCAGTGGCGACAGCCAGCTCACCAGACCCTGCTCGGGGTCGGCTTCGTCTTCGCCCACGATCTGGTAGTGGTGGTGCCGCTGCTCCTCGTCCACCAGTTCCACACGGCTGCCGAAATCCACGCGGTCGTACTTCTGCTGGCTGCGGGGCAGGGCGCTGGCCACACGCGCCTGCAACCAGCGCAGCTCGCGGGCCAGCAGGGCGCGCCGGCGGGTGGCGTCCAGCGTGTTGTCATCAAGCGTGCTCAGCTGCTGTTGTAGTGTCAACACGCGCGCTTCCAGCTGTGCCAGCCCCTTTGGGGTGACGTAGTTGGGGTGGGGGCTGAGAGGTAGCTCGGGCAGGTCGTCGGCCCGGTCGCCCTCCGCTTCCTTGACGAAGGCCTGGCTCATGGCGGCGTGGCGGGAGTGGGTATGGTCTCCAAGCATATGCCTGTTTGTACACCGTGCGCCAACAGCCGGGCATGCTGGCGGCACGGGTTATCGACCTTCGAGCCCCGGAGTGTCACTATTCCCGAAATGACGGAGGAAAATCATGTCGGGTAATACCCAGGTGGGGGGCTACAGCCTCGGCGAAGAAATTGCCAATGCGGTGGCGCACGGGCTGGGCACGGCGGCGGCCATCGTGGCGCTGACCCTGATGCTGGTGAAGGCGATCCCGGTGCTGCCGGCGGTGGATATCGCCGGTGTCGCGGTGTATGGCGCCAGCCTCGTGACCCTGTTCCTCAGCTCCACGCTCTACCACAGCTTTACCCACCAGCCCACGAAGGCGGTGCTCAAGCGCCTCGATCATTGCAGCATATACCTGCTCATTGCCGGTAGTTACACCCCGTTTCTGCTCATAACCCTGCACGGCTCCCTGCGTGCCGAAGTGCTGCTGGTGGTGCTCTGGGTGGTGGCGGTGGCCGGCGTGGCCTTCAAGATACTGTTTGTGCACAAGTTCAGGCGCGCCTCGCTGATCGTTTATCTGGTCATGGGCTGGGCGGCGGTGGTGGTGATTTATGACCTGTACCACGCCCTGCCAGCGCCGGCCTTTGACCTGCTGGTGGCGGGCGGGCTCAGCTACACAGTGGGCGCGGGCTTCTATGCGGCCAAGCAGTACCGCTATACCCATGCCATCTGGCATTTGTTTGTGCTGGGCGGCGCGGCTTGTCACTGTGTGGCAATTGCGGCTTATGTGATTCCGTAGGGTCGCTGCATGATAGCCTGGATGAGGCGCAGCGAAATCCGGGGCCACGGTGGGATAAGCCCGGATTCCGCTACGCTTCATCCGTATATGGACTCCCCCCGTATTGCAAGCATTTGAGGTCGTCTGGCGAAGAGGTGCAACTGCATCCGTATATCCGGCCTCCTGGTGGAGAGTAAAGCTCCCCGGGCCATGATGGATAGTCG
>Ga0302195_10000179_pt1 | contig 46945 bp, 33 predicted proteins | sample II_Bog_N1_2_FD_198778 | JGI IMG/M metagenome (GOLD analysis project Ga0302195, IMG submission 198778) | Peat permafrost microbial communities from Stordalen Mire near Abisko, Sweden - II_Bog_N1_2 | ecosystem: Environmental > Terrestrial > Soil > Wetlands > Peat | place: Sweden: Abisko...
GCCGGAACACCTGGCGGTGTTCGATTGCAGCTTCAAGCCGTCCAAGGGCACGCGGTCAATCAACTACATGGGCCACATCAAAATGATGGCCGCAGCGCAGCCGTTTCTCTCCGGCGCAATCTCGAAGACGGTCAACCTGCCACATGAGGCGACAGTCGAAGATGTGGCCGAAGCTTATGCCGAGAGCTGGCGTCAGGGCATCAAGGCTGTGGCCATTTATCGCGATGGATCAAAGGGCACGCAGCCTTTGAACACCAGCATGGACGAGAAGAAGCGCGAACAGTCGCCTCTGGATGTGGCGGGCTCTCGGGTCCTTGCGCAGTTGGCTGCGAATCGCCCCGCTGCCGAAGCCGACATGAAGGCTCTCGAAGCAAAGATTGGCGAGAAGCTTGAGGTATCGGCGAAGCAGGTGATTGCAGCGGCCTCCGCATTCCAGTATGCTTTGGATCAGATTGCCAAGGCCGCCGCCGTGCCCCTGATTGCTGCTTCTCCCGTAATGCCGAGCCACCCCAAGGATCCCGCGCAGGACCCCAACGGGCCGCCGCGCGCCGTGCGCCACCGCCTCCCTGAAGAGCGGGCATCCATCACCCACAAGTTCTCAGTCGGCGGCCATGAGGGCTACATCACCGTTGGACTTTATCCAACGGGCCAGCCGGGCGAGATCTTCATCAAGATGGCCAAGGAAGGTTCGACCGTCTCCGGCCTCATGGATGCCTTCGCAACCTCCATCTCGCTGGCGCTGCAGCATGGCGTCCCGTTGAAAGTGCTCTGCGAGAAGTTTGCGCACACGCGCTTTGAGCCTTCGGGCTGGACTGGCAACGAGCAAATTGGCTACGCGAAGAGCCTCATGGATTACATCTTCCGCTGGCTCCACCTGCGCTTCCTCTCGGGCACCCAGCTTTCGCTGTTTGCCGGATTGGGGATGCAGACGGCGCAATTGCCGGCATCCCCCAGCATTCTTCCGGAGACGGATGCGGAGGACGAGCCCGTCGCATCGCAGCATCATCTGGCCAAGCTTGCCGAAGAGGTAGCCAAGCGGCTCAACCAGGTGAACAACCAGCCGGGAAGCCAGCCCGGCGGCGGAGGCATCGCGCCCGAGCCAGGTGCATGGCAAGGTTCGGCGGCAAGCCCAACCCACGCCCCGGAACTCAAGGATCGCGGCATCTATCACGCTTCAGATGCGATGCGCGAGATGTACGAAATGGGAGACGCTCCGAGCTGCTCAACCTGCGGAGCGATCATGGTGCGGAACGGAAGTTGCTATCGCTGCATGAGCTGTGGCTCAACCAGCGGCTGCAGCTAAGAACCTGGCAACGCGCCCGCACAACCGTCGTGCGGCCAAAATTTGACGGCAACCTCAGAAGAGCGCGTTCTTGTGAATCAGTTCACCAGGACGCGCTCTTTTGCCGATGGGCAAAACCCAGCAGCGCAAACGTCTTTTGTGAACAATGGATTTACAATAGCCGCTAAGTGACGCTGCCAATCGACACATCTCCGCTGTTCATTTCGCTGGCAACCACTTGCGCCGCAACTGCTGCCACTTTCTTTCTAGGATTGATCGCGGCGCGTTGGATGTATCGCGCGCAAAGCAGTTTTCGTGCGTGGATTGACGGAATTCTCACGCTCCCGCTGGTTCTGCCGCCTACCGTGGTCGGTTTCTTCCTTCTTGTGCTTCTGGGACGCCGAAGCCTCATCGGCCATGCGCTCGAACAGATCGGCATCACCATCGTGTTCTCATGGCCGGCGACAGTGATCGCCGCAACCGTCGTCGCATTTCCGTTGATGTATCGAACGACATTGGGTGCCTTTGAGCAAGTGAACCCAAATCTGCTTGACGCGGCGCGCACGCTCGGCGCCTCAGAGCGAGTCGTGTTTCGAAGAGTGCTGCTGCCGCTTGCGGCACCGGGAGTGCTGGCGGGAACGGTTCTGGCCTTTGCGCGGGCACTGGGAGAATTCGGAGCAACGCTCATGCTGGCCGGCAATATTCCTGGCCGCACCCAGACCATGCCGATGGCTATCTTTTCCGCGGTTGAAGATGGCGACATGCGCGCCGCACTGCTTTGGGTTGGTCTGATTGTCGCCCTTTCCCTGGGGATTATCCGCCTGCTCAATCGCCAAAATCGGACAGTAAGGCCAGCCGGGACGACCGCCGCGCCGTTAGCCGAGCTGCCCTGCGTCCCAGCGGAAGGGAATGCTTCAACGCATTTGCTCGAACGGGCGGAGTCCGCAATCCGCGCAAAAATCGAAATCGATATTGAAAAGAAGCTGGCGAATTTCAGCCTGCGCGTGGCCTTCCAAACTGGAAAAGGCGCAATCGGCCTGTTGGGTGCCTCGGGCGCGGGAAAGTCCATGACGCTGCGAATGATAGCGGGCATCGTTACGCCCGATCGCGGACGAATTGTTCTCAATGGACGCGTCCTCTTTGACAGCGAACCCAGGCGGAACATCCCAGCTGCGCACAGAAAAATCGGCGTAGTGTTTCAGGACTACGCACTCTTTCCGCACAGGACCGTGGCTCAGAATGTCGGCTTCGGATTGAGTGCTCTCCCGGCGAAAGAGCGGCAGGCGCTTGTACAGCACCAATTGGAGCGAATGAGGATTGCCGATCTCGCGGATCGTTTCCCTGCGGAGATTTCAGGCGGCCAGCGACAGCGCGTGGCCATTGCGCGCTGCATGGCCATTCAACCCGATGCGCTACTGTTCGATGAGCCCTTTGCGGCACTCGACCCACATTTGAGGAGACAGACTGAAGAGCAGTTGCGCGCAACGCTGGCGGACTTCAACGGCCCGGTTGTCTTCATCACCCACGACATGGAAGAGGCCTTCCGCTTTTGCACCGATCTGCTGGTGCTCGACCAGGGAAAGGTGATTGCAAGCGGGCCAAAGCATCAGCTTTTCGAGCGCCCGCAAACCGTCATCGCGGCGCGGTTAACCGGCTGCAAGAACATTGTTGCTGCGCGGCGCATCGGCGACAGTCGAATTGCTGTGGACACGTGGAGTTGCGAACTGCAAACAGCAACTCCTGTGTCGGACACGCTTACCGGCCTTGGAATTCGCTCGCATCAGATTGCGTTTCAGCCGCCCGCGGACGCGGAAAATGTCTTTCCCTGCTGGCTCGTCGGCAGCAGTGAAGCGCCGCATGAAATGACCTTGTATCTGCGCCTTCATGCTGCGCCGCGCCCAGGAGAACCCGCTCACATTCAAGCGGATGTGCCCAAAGACCTGTGGCGTAGTCTGAGCCTCGTTCCTCAGCCGTGGCGCATTTCGCTCCATCCGGAGCGCCTGCTGCTGCTTGAGTGCTAGTGCTGTCCGCCACAAAGATGGTCGTTTATGTTTTGAAAGGGCACGACTTCAGTCGTGCCGCGAACGGCGTGGAATTACCAGGGCTTTAGCCCCTGAGGGGTGGTTTCAGGCAATTCGATGTCAACATAGAGCTGCTTGAAGATGACCCGATTTGCGGCGGGCTACACTAGTACCGTGACCTCTTGATTATGCAATCACCGAATTGTAGCGTGGGTCTTCTGACCGGCTGTAGCGTGGGCGTCCTCGCCCACGCTCGTTCGGGGGAGCTACCAAATCACACGGTCTAGACTCTAATGCGCCCTCCAGTTCCTCACTTGATCTCCACTTCGTCAATCTGAAATTGAAATTTCCCCGGTTCCTGCACATGCACAAAACCCAGGCCGCTCAGGTCACTGCCGTCTGTCTCAAAAGTAGAGAACGGGAACCTGTACTGCTTCCACTCCGGGCCTGCGGTAAAGCTGGTCATGGCGGGCATGCCGCCGTTGCCGTTGCGCGCTGCGGTGAGCACAATCAGTGTGTAGTTCTTGCCATCGCCCCTGGCCCAGAAGCTGATCCCTTTCTTGCTTGACAGGTTTGCGGGCTGCATGGGCGCGGCGCCGGGCGAGTAGAGCGCCCCGGCAAAGCGGAAGGGCGTTGGCTTGCCGGCTACAATCTCGCCGCTCACCTGCAAGGCGCCTTTTGTGCCGTCGGCTCCGGGCTGTACCGCGCCAATTGTGGCCTTCGATTCGCCGCCATTCATGAAGTCGCCGGCGGCCATCCACATTCCATAATTCGCTCCCACTTTGCCATCGTCAAAGTTGCTCACCAGCCCCGACTCAGACCCCGCCGGTGCAGGCGGAAGCGGCGGCCGGCCGGTGTCCCCATCCAGGTTGGCCACGGTCAGGTGCACCGTGCTGGTGTTGTCTGAACTTGGCCCAACCATCAGGTCGAAGACCCCAGGCTCGACCACGCGGTGCATATCGATGTTGAGAATCGACAGCATCTCCGGCGTCACGTTAAACTCGACTGTCTTCTTCTCACCTGGCTTCAACGTGATTCGCTCAAAACCCTTCAACGATTTGACCGGCTGCGTGACGTCCGCGATCTGCTGATGCAGGTACAGCTGCGGCACCTCGTCGCCTTCGCGCTGCCCGGTGTTGGTAACGTCGACGCTCACCGTCGCGGTTCCCCCGGTTAGAATCCGCTTCGGCTCAACACGCAGGTTGTCGAACTTGAAACTCGTGTAGCTGAGTCCGTATCCAAACGGGTAAAGCGGCTGGCGAGTGCTGAAGGCGTAACTGCGATTGTCTGACGGCTTGTGATTGTAGAAGTCGGGCAGGTCGCCCACTGAGTGGGGGAAGGTGATGGGCAACTTGCCGCCGGGGTTCACATCGCCGAACAAAACCGCCGCCGCCCCCACGCCGCCTTCTTCGCCCAGATAAAAACCTTCAAGAATGGCCGGCACTTTTTCCGCAATGTAATTGATTGACAGCGGACGGCCGTTGATAAGCAGCACCACGGTCGGCGTTCCCGTCTCAACCACGGCTTTTACCAGGTCATTCTGTGCTCCCAGCAGGTCAAGCGAGTCGCGGTCGCCGCGGTGTTCTTCCGCCCAAGCTTCGCGGTTGGTGCTTTCGTTTTCGCCCACAACCAGAATGGCAACATCGGACTTCTTCGCTGCCGCCACGGCCTCTTCAATGGACGCGGTCTGCGTCTTCGGGTCCACAAGTTCAACATCGTTGGCCCACCAGCCCAGATAGCCCTCAGGCGCGGTGGTAATCTTGCAGCCCTTTGCATACAGTACATTCGCCTTGTTTCCAACCCGTGCCTTGATGCCGTCCAGAATGCTGACCCCCTGGCCGGGATCGCGGCTATATCCGCCCAGATGCACGTCCGCGGCATTCGGCCCAATCACGGCGATGTTCTTCAATTTGCTCAGATCCAGCGGCAGCAGGTTCTTGTCGTTTTTCAGCAGCACAAGAACTTTTTCCGCTGCTTCCACGGCCAGCTTGCGATGCTCCTCGCTGTTGGAGACGCGGTCTGCATAGTCTGGATCGACGTAAGGATGATCGAAAAGGCCAAGCCGGAACTTCATAGCCAGAATGCGCCCGGCCGCGCGGTCCACTTCGCTCTCAGGCACCATCCCCGCTTTTACCTGGTCAACCAGCGTGCGATAAACTGAGCCATCGGAGAGGTCGTAGTCAACGCCCGCGGCGATGCCCTGGCGAGCGGCGTCCGCATTGTCATAGGCAACATGGTGGGTGCTCACCAGCATTTGCAAGCCCTCGCCGTCAGAGAACACTGAACCGTTGAATCCCCACTCCTGGCGCAGCACCTTGTCGAGCAGCCAGTGGTTGATGTGCGAGGGCACGCCGTCAATCTCGTTGTAAGAGGCCATGATGCTGCCGACTTGGGCTTCCTCAACGGCTGCCTTGAAAGGGACGAAGAAGTTCTCGCGGATGACGCGCTCGGAGTAGTTGCCGGGTGCCGTGTTGGTCCCGCCTTCCGGCTGCGAATGTACCGCGTAGTGCTTGGCGGTGGCCATCACATGGTGGCGGTCGATCATGAACCCATCGCCCTGCAGGCCCTCAATGGCGGCAACGCCCATGCGCGAAACCAGCCACGGGTCTTCGCCGTAGGTCTCTTCGGTTCGTCCCCAGCGAGGTTCGCGCGCCAAACCCAGCACCGGGGAGAAGAGCTGGCCCACACCGCGGGAGCCGGCCTCGTCGCCCACAGCCGTGAAAACGCGCTTCACCAGCGCCGGGTCCCAGGTCGCGGCCAGTCCCAACGCCTGCGGAAAGCTCGTCGCGCCCGGTTCCATCAGCCCGTGGAGCCCTTCGCCGGGGAAGAGGATGGGGATGCCAAGGTTGGTCTTCTCCACCTGGTAACGCTGAATGCCGTTGCGCAGAATGGCCGCCTCGCGGCCGGTGAATGTGTGGTCTGTACCCCAGATCGTCGCCACAATCTGCCGGGCTTTCTCAGTCGTGTAGGTGCCGGTCGGGTCCACCACCCCGATCTTGCTTTCCCAGCCGCCGGTGATCTGGTCAACTTTTTCCTGAAGAGTCATGCGCGGCAGCAGATCCGCCACGCGGTCCTGCACCGGCAGGCTGGCATCCTTGTACCGCGACGTGGAGGTCTTGTCCGCGGCCTTTTCCTGGGCGCGGGCAGGCAGAGTGAATGCAAGCAAGCTTAGTACGAAGCCCGCAACAGCAAGCAACAAAGCATTTCGCATGGAAGTTTTCATGATTTCTTTTTGAATTGCCCCTTGGGAATCGAGGTCCCAGGTCCCTTCTGGGTCGTCAGCCGCCCATTCTACTCGTGGTACGCAATCTTCGCCAGAATGGTTCAAGCCGCCCCGCCATTGGCAGCATTGGGTCTCTGTGCGGCGTCCAATTCCATGGCCGCAGGATTCTCGGTAAACGGCATGGGAAGATAAAAGGTGAAGCGGTTTGAATTGCTCCCGAACGGGATGCCTGCTCTTTGGAAAGCCCCGCCAATGCGTCGTGTCGCACTGATCTACAATCCGGCTTCGGGACAAGGCTCTTCGCGGCGAAGCCTTGCCATTCAGCAGGCAATGACTGTGCTTCACGATGCCGGCATTGAGGCCGAAACCATGGAGACGCATGCGCCGGGTAGTGCGGAGGCATTGGCGGTCGAGGCTGTCCGGCGCGGCTGCGACACCATCATCGCCTGCGGCGGCGACGGCACAGTGCACGAAGTGCTGCAGTCCATTGTGGGCACAGACGTGGCTCTCGGTGTAATCCCCCTGGGAACAGCCAATGCACTGGCCGCCAATCTGGGCCTTCAGACCACGCCAGTCAAGGCCATGCAAAAGCTGCTCACGGCCAGGCCGGTCCGCATCTCGGTGGGGCGCATCTTCTATCGCAATGGCACTGGTGAGCAGCATGCCCGCTACTTTACCGTGGCTGCCGGAGTCGGCGCGGATGCCTTGTTTCTCTCCCGCCTGGATGCGGGTTTAAAACGCCGGTTCGGCTATCTGCTCTACCTCGTTGAGGCATTCAAAGTCTGGGCTACCCATTCGTTTCCGCTTTTTGAGGCGGCGTTTGAAGAGTGCGCGAGTTGCGAGCCCAGGACGGTTCGGATTTCGCAGCTTCTGGTGGTCAGGATCCGCGATTTTGGAGGCCTGCTGCACAAACTGGCGCCCGGTGCAACCCTGCATCACGAGGGCCTGCGGCTGCTCGCCTTCAAAACTCGCAGCCGCTACCAGTACTGCCGTTTTCTGCTTGCCGTGGTCTTCGGGCGGCAGACCTTTAACCGGCAAATTGAGTTGCTGGATGCAGTCTCAGTGGAGTGCCGCCCGCTGAACGGTTCGCGAACACGGGTCTTCGCGGAGGCCGACGGAGAGCTCCTGGGGCATCTGCCGGTGCGGCTTGAGATTGTCCCCAATGCGGTCAACCTGCTCATTCCGGCGAATGCAATGCCCTGAACCGCAACTCGCCGGGACCTCGCGATTCTTGAAACTGCCTCAACCTCGGGGAGTAAAATCTGGTCACATGAATCTCAGGCTGCCCCACGCACGATCCTACTTTCAAACCGGGACTCTGTTGTTCATTTGCCTGCTCTGTCTGGCTCCTCGTCTTGCCCTCTCCCAGAGTCTTGGCTTCGACTTGCACGGACAACCTGTCAGCAGTCTTGCCGACCCGAATGCGCATGTGGTGGTTCTGTTTTTCGCAGCCAGCGATTGCCCCATCTCAAATCGATATATCCCTGAAATCAAGCGCCTTACGCAGGAATTCGGCACAAGGGGCGTGCGCTTCTGGTGGGTTTACCCCAACGCGGACGACACCGCCGGCGTAGTCGCCGGCCACAACCGCGACTTCTCCATCACAGGCGATACACTGCTTGATCCCGGCCAGTCCCTGGTCAAGCTGGCACACGCCACCACCACACCTGAGGCAGCGGTCTTTCTGGTTCAGAGCAATCAACTGCGCCCGGTCTACCTTGGCCGCATCGACGACCGCTATATCAACCTCGGTCAGGAGCGCCCGCGGCCCCAGCATCACGATCTGGAGTCGGCCATCGCCGAGGCCCTGGCCGGCAAGCCCGTTCCCCAGCCCGGAGGCCCGTCCGTCGGCTGCTCCATCGTCTTCCTCCAAAAATGAAAATTCCCCGCAATCCGGCATTGCTCGCCGCCCTGGCTGTGCTGGCATTTGCGGTGGCCATCCCCGCTGCCTCGCAAACTCCCGCGTCAATCTCCCCAACTCCTCCAATCCCAACTCCTCCAACCGCAGCCCCGCCAAATTGGAGCCATGACATTGCGCCCGTCCTTTACAGAAACTGCACCACCTGCCATCACCCCGGGGGCGGAGGGCCCTTCAGCCTGCTGACCTATGCGCAGGCGCGGCGGTGGGGTCCGCAGATTTTGAATGTGACCCAGTCGCGGTTCATGCCGCCATGGCTTCCCGAACCCGGCTATGGCGATTTCGCCGATGTCCGCCGCCTCAACGACGACGATCGCGCTCTGCTCAAGCGCTGGATCACCGGCGGCCTGCCTGCCGGAGACTTGAATGCCGCACCCGCACCACCGCACTACGACGGCACGTGGCAACTCGGCAAGCCTGACCTGGTGCTGAAAACCGAGTTGCCCTTCACGCTCCCAGCCGGCGGAACCGATGTCTTTCGCAACCTGATCCTGCCCTATCCCCTCGGCCAGACGCACTATATCCGCGCCTTGGAGATCCTTCCCACGCCCGCGTGGATTGTGCATCACGCCAATGTGCTGGTCGATCGTACCGGCAGCCTCCGCCGCGCACATGCCGCGGATTGGCAAAAAGGCGTCCCAGGTATGGAGCTGATGATGGACGCGGGAAACCGCTTCGATCCCGACAGCCATTTCCTCTTTTGGAAGCCCGACACCCCGGCCCTCGTTGAACCAAAAGGCATGCCCTGGCGGCTCGACCCTGGCAACGATCTCGTCCTCAACATTCACCTAAAGCCCTCTGGCAGGCAGGAGAGCATAACCGCGCAACTGGCCCTCTACTTCACCGATGACCCGCCGATCGACCACCCCATGCTCATCCAGTTGGACGGAGACAACCAGCTCGATATCCCCCCCGGCGACGCCAACTTTGTTGTCCAGGATTCGCTCAAACTGCCGGTCGATGTGCAGGTGCTTGGCGTCTATCCGCATGCGCACTACATCGGCCGCGACCTTGAGGGGTGGGCCATTCTCCCCGACGGCGAAAAGAAGTGGCTGGTGTGGATCAAGGACTGGGATATCAACCGCCAGTCCGTCTATCGTTACCGCGTGCCGCTCTTGCTGCCTGCCGGAACAGTCTTGCACATGAAGTTCACCTACGATAACTCCGCCGCCAACACTCACAATCCAGCCTCGCCTCCGGTGCGCGTCCGATCGGGCAATCGCTCCGCCGACGAGATGTCGCACCTGTGGCTCCAGGTGTTGCCCGTCAACACCCCCGCCAACGCACCAGACCCGCGATTTCTGCTTGAGGAGGCGTGGATGCGGAACCAGCTCTCGAAGTCTCCTGAAGATCGTGTCAGCCTCTATAACCTGGCCGCTGCACTGGCAGGCGAGAAGAAGTTTGACCAGGCTGCCAGGGTCTACCAGCAGGAACTGAAGCTGGACCCCGGAAATGCCCGCACGCTCACCGCGCTCGGTGCGGCGTACGAAGGAGATAACCAGTTGGATCTGGCTGCAGAGAGCTATCGCAGCGCCATTGCCCTGGCATCCGTCTCCAATTCCGGCGGCTGCGATGCGCGCTTTGACCTGGCGAGGCTGCGGGTGTTGCAGGGCCAGTATGCTCAAGCCGAAAAGGCGTCGCGCGACCTGCTCGCTGCCTGCCCTGAAGATGCTGAAGCTCACAGCGTCCTGGGAGTAGCCCTGCTGGCAACAGAGCGCCCCGAAGAAGCCGCGAAGCAATTCCGCCGTGCCCTGGAGCTTGACCCCGCGGACTTCACCGCGCTTTACAACCTGGGCTCAATGGCAGCCGATTCCGGCCAACTCCACGACGCGGTAAAGATGCTGGAGGAAGCATTGCGCGTCTCGCCCGGCTCCTTCGATGCCCACCAGAGGCTAGCCGCGGCGTATGGCCAACAGGGCCGCCTCAAAGACGCCCTCACCCAGTTGCGCGCTGCCCAATCCCTTGCCCCTGAAGACGCGCAGACCCACTCTGCGCTGTCCCAGGTGCTGGACTCGCTGGACCAGTCAGAAGAAGCCTTTGCCCAGCTGAAGCGCGCTCTGGAACTCAACCCAAACGACGCCGACGGCTGGAACAACCTGGGCGCTATGCTGGCCCGCGGAGGCCAGACCGCCGCAGCCCGCTCCGCCTACCAGCGCGCTCTCGCCATTGACCCCAATCACGCCCAGGCCAAGGCCAACCTTGCCCGCCTGGCCAAGTCCAACTGAACCCCGCCCGTCCCAGCCGGCGCCGCGGCCCTGAACCACACCCGGCAACCTCCGCACCCTGACCGCCCCTGCGCGCTCTGGTATACCTAAACCTATGCGGGCAGTTTCCCCTCGCGGCATCTCCGGCGTACTTTTGGCTTGCCTCACCCTGGCTTCACTGGCTGTCCCCACGCCCCTGTGTGCGCAGCAACCCGACCCATTCCGCTGGATGGACTTCCATTCTGAGAAGGATCAGGACATGATTGTCTGGGTGTCGCGGTCGCTGGCTGCGGAAAAATGGACCGCCATTCGTGAGATCGGCGTGCAATATGACGCCGCGCTCGTGGTGACCACTCTGCGCTCTGCTCCAGACGCCGCTGCTGACGACGATTCGTTCCAGGTGTGGAGCGTCTCGCTCACCAATCACCTCATTACCCCCCTGCTCAAGGGCTACAACCTGCGCTGGTTGAACAGGATGACGTTCAAAGCGGGCGCCCTGCCTGAACTGCCCATCTTCTACGACAGTTGCGTGGAATGCTCGCCAGATACCTATTTCACCGCTTTCCACTTCGACCTGGCGCAGCACACCTGGGAAGCCCGCTGGTTGCGAGGCGGCCAGGGAGTTCCCGTTTCCAGTCAGAACATGCCCACCGGCGTCACTTTGACCCAGGTTTACGCCGGCCTCACTGAACTCGACGGCCGACAGCTCCTCGCCACCTGGAACCACTTCGACTACGGCGGGCAAAAGCCGCCCGAGGACTCGCTCTACCGCTACGATATTGACCCTTTCAGCGGGCTGGAGCGCACCGGGGTGCTCAGCGGAAAGGATGCCGACGCAATGAAAATCCGCCTGTGCCGTGGCGACATGATCCCCGGCCTGTCTCACGGGCAAGATTCCCCGCTCTGCGATCAGGTTGCCGGACCGCGCCCAGGCCGCAGACCTGTCACCACCCCGCCCCTGTCCAACCGCGGCAAGTCCACCCCGCCCGGTTCCCGCCACTGAAGCCTCGCCCCGGACGCTGGTCAATCCTGACCGGACCCGCCCCCCCACTCTCCCCATACCATTCAAGCTGAACGGAGAGTGAAATGAAGCAAATTCCCAGTTTTGGGCTGTTGGCCCTGTTGAGCCTGCCACTTGTCCTTGGTGTAGCCGGATGCCACAAGACTCCGGCCGAGGTTGCAACGGCCGCCACCCAAGCCGGCACTCAGGACCAATCCAGCGATCCCGCTTCGGCGAATCTAGTTCCTGTTTCCGAGCCGGCTCCCACTCCGGCAATTTCGGCAACAACGCCCAGCACGGGTTCCGCGCCGGCCACTTCCAGTGCCCAGCAAAGTGCCCAGCCCGCCGCTCAGCAGAGCACGCAAGCCCCCGTTCCATGCGTCACGCCCGCACAGCAGGCCCAGCAGCAGCTCGCCGACAACGCCGGCGCAAAGCCCGTGGAATCCGCCGAAGAAGCGCCGCCGCCGCTGCCCGAGTATGAGCAGCCCCCCGCCCCTGCCGACGGCTATCTGTGGACGCCCGGCTACTGGAATTACGCTCCCACCGGTTATTTCTGGGTTCCCGGAGCGTGGGTTGAACCTCCTTATATGGGCGCGCTCTGGACGCCGGGATATTGGGGCTTCTGGAACAACCGCTACGGCTTCTACCGTGGATACTGGGGCCTGCACATCGGCTACTACGGCGGAATCGACTACGGCTTCGGCTACATCGGCTTCGGCTATCAGGGCGGCTACTGGGGCGGAGGGCACTTCAACTACAACCGTTCAGTCAACAACATTAACACCAACGAAATTCATAACAGCTATAGCCGTGCAGTTGCAGGCAATACCAATAACACCCGCATAAGCTTCAACGGCGGACAGGGCGGGCTGCAAGGGCACGCACGAGCCGCGGAGATTGCCGGGGCGCGCGAGCACCATACCGCTCCACTGACCGCGCAAGTACGCAACGAGCAGTCTGCCCGAGGCGATCGCAATCAGTTTGCAAGCGTCAACCACGGACGGCCGGCAAATGCCGCATCCCGTGAGCCGTTGGCCGCAAATCGTGATGAGAGAGCTCCTGAGGCAGGCCAACGGAGCGCAACCCCCTCTCGCGGCGCGGGGCAAGAACGCTCACGGCAAGGCCAGGCGGCCAACCCGGAGCAGCGCAACCCGGAGCAGCGCAATACGGAGCCCGGCCAGCAGCGCAGACAGGCCGAGCCCCAACGCCAGTCTGCACCCCAACGCCAGTCTGCACCCCAACGCCAGTCTGCACCCCAACGCCAGTCTGCACCCCAACGCGAGTCCGCTCCGCAGCGCCAGTCTGCACCGCAACGTCAGTCTGCTCCGCAGCGTCAGTCTGCACCGCAACGTCAGTCTGCTCCGCAGCGGAGTCAAGCACCGTCGCGTCCGCAAGAAGAACGTCGCCCCAAGTAGTCACACTACGGCGCCCGCAATCAGTTAAGCGGGCGTCGCTCTTTTCAGCACAAAGAATGCTCAACAAGGCATTCAGGCCCACAACGAATCTCGCCCAATGCGAAGAGGGAAAAATTCACCAGATCGTTGCAAATCCAGAGTCATTTTCGCCAAAAGCGGCCAATTCCCAGGGCAAATGCATTTGAAAATCGATCGAACCACTGAATGTGCCTTCCGGCAGGCCTGCAACCTGATCCCCCACGCCCCATCAAAAAAAAGCAAGCCCCTCCGTCAACTGACCTTGACTAACCTGCTTAAATCCAACAACTTCCACCATCACCATACTTGCAGGCAATTCACCCCTTTTGGCGCACAATCCTTGTAGGGGTGTTTCTCATGCCAAAATCGTCCAGCACAGCGCAACCCGCGCCCTCGCCAATTTCATCGCCCCGCCTTTGCCCCTGTTTTCCGATTCCTGATCCCTGTTTTTCCGGCCTTCAAACCCCCAAAAACGCTGAGACCCCACCCCCCCCACCCCAAATTCGTCAAAAAATCGAAGGTAGAATCCGCTTAACTGATTCCGATTCAATGAGTTACAAAAACCGCCTGTTTACCTATCGGTAAACACAAACCCCCATTTTCGGGCAAAAAAACACCAAAAACACCATCGAAACTGGCACTTTAGAGCAAAAATGGCACTTTTGCACGTCGAAATTCGCCTACCCAAACCATCCCAGCGTGCTCTGTTTTTCCACCTCGATTCGCCACGCAAAAGCATCTCCCTCACAAGGTCAAGAGCTTCTGGTTCCAAATCCGTTTGCCCTGGTGGTTCTCGCCTGAAGCTCCCGGCAACACGCAACGAGGGTTTATCATCTGAAAGGGTGTGCGGCTGGTTCAGCGCGCCCTCCAGATGGTCCCTGCCGGAACTCTTATCGAGGCACCGGCCAAGAGGCTTCCAAAAGAAACGGACGGACATGCGAGCGAAGACAGCTGTAGTGCTGGGCGCCCAGTGGGGCGACGAGGGCAAGGGAAAGATTGTTGACGTGCTCAGTGAGCGGTTCGCCGCCGTGGCACGCTACGCGGGCGGGCACAACGCCGGACACACCGTCATCATTGGCGGACAGAAGTTCGTTCTCCAGCTCATCCCCTGCGGCGTCCTTCGCCCCACCTGCAAAGGCATCATCGGCAACGGCGTCGTCCTTGACCCCATCGCCTTCCTCAAAGAGGTTGCCAAGTTGCGCACCCTCGGCGTCGCCGTCGACGAGCAGCTCTTCGTCTCCAACCGCGCCCAGGTCATCCTGCCCTACCACCGCATGATCGAGCTGGCCGCGGAAAGCGCCCCCGGACGCAAGAAAATCGGCACCACCAGCCGCGGCATCGGCCCCGCCTATGAAGACAAAATGGCCCGCAGCGGCCTCCGCGTCGTAGATTTGCTCCGCCCTGACCTGCTGAAGACCCACATCGAAGCCGCCTGCCAGGAAAAAAACGCCATCGTCCGCGCCCTCTTCGGCACCGGCACCGCACCCCTCGATCCCGAGAAAATGTTCGACGAGTACGCCGCCGCCGCCGAGCAAATCCGTCCCTTCGTCGCTGACACCGGTCGCCTCCTCAACAAAATCCTCGCCAGCGGCGGCAGCGTCATGTTTGAGGGCGCCCAGGGCACCATGCTCGACATCGACCACGGCACCTACCCCTTCGTCACCTCCTCGTCGGCCACAGCCGGCGGCGCGGCTACCGGCACCGGCGTCGGCCCCACCGCCATCGGCACCGTCATTTCCGTGACCAAGGCCTATGTCACCCGCGTCGGCGGCGGCCCCTTCCCCACAGAAGACCCCGGCGAGCGAGGCGAAATCCTCGGCGTCCGCGGCAACGAGTTTGGCGCCGTCACAGGCCGCAAGCGCCGCTGCGGTTGGCTCGACATTCCCCTCCTTCGATACTCCAACCAGGTCAATGGCGCCGAGTGGCTCGTCATTACCAAGCTCGATGTTCTCGATACCCTGCCTGAAATTCCCGTCTGTGTCGCATACGAAATCGACGGCAAAACTACCGATGAAATCCCCGCCGATGTCGACGGACTCGAACGCATCAAGCCCATCTACACCACGCTGAAAGGCTGGCAGCAGTCCACTGAAGGCGTCACCGATTACGACAAGCTCCCCCGCGCTGCGCAAGAGTACCTCCGCTTTCAGGAGCGCGAAAGCGGCGCCAAAATCGGCATGGTCTCCACCGGCCCCGACCGCGACCAGACCATGGTGCTGCCAGAGTTCGCTCAGGCCCTGGACTCCATCCACACCTAGTCCTCTTACCGGCCGGCAAACCCCGGCCGCCTACTGACCGCTGAAGCAAAAGGGAATGCGATTCCATGGTGAGTTTCATCGTTCGTCTGAAGTTTCATCCCGAAGACCGCGCCGAAGTGGCAGAGACCCTGCGCCTGCTCGCCACCGCCTCGCGCCAGGAGCAGGGCTGCGTCACCTATGTGCCGCATCAGCTTGAAGATGCCCCGGATACCGTCCTCATCTATGAGCAGTATCTAGATCGAAAGGCCCTCACCGCTCACCGCGAGTCCGAACACTTCAAAAAGTTCGCCGTCGCCGGAATCTACCAGAAAATGCTCGAGCGCAGCGTCGAAAACCTGATTGCCCTCGTTTAAGCCGCTCTCGTTTGAGCTGCACCGCCCGTCCAACCTGCGGTAGGCAATCGATGAGTGCCGCTGGCCATGCTCAAACCCCTCCTAAACACGCACCTGCAGTGGGAAAACAATTACTCCATTGACCGCCGCACCCGTTCCGGACTACCATCCGATACGCCCATGCCCGGTCCCGCAACCAACCTCCCGAACCAAGCACACCGCCAGCTGAATCGCGTCTCAAAAGCAGTTGTCTGGGTCGCGCTTGCCGTGTTCGCCCTGCCCGCCGTCACCCAGGCAAAACTGCCCCTGTCGCAGAAGCACGAGATACGCCACGAAATCGACCAGCTTGAAGACTTGTGGCGTTCCGCCGTACTCAAGGGCAACCCGACCATGCTTGAGAGTCTTCTGGCAGACGACTACATCGCCATCACCGCCTCAGGCACCCTGCAAAACAAGCAGCAGACCCTCGACAACCTGCGCCAGGGCCGGACAAAGTTCACCTCCCTCGACATCTCCGACCGAAAAGTGCGCTTTTACGGAACCACGGCGTTGGTAACCTCTCTCGCCTCTGTCGAGGGAACAGCCAACGACGATCGGTTAGCAGGCAGCTACAGATACACCCGCGTCTACGTCCGCAACGCGCAGGGAACCTGGAAGGTCGTAAGCTTCGAAGCCAGCAAAATTCGCGAAACCGGCGACCACGCCGACCACAAATAGGAGATTCCCAATAGTCGCCCGTTCTCGGCCCGGTTACCCCCATCATTCCCCATCAGTTACTTGGGGACCGTGAACCACATGGTTCACTGTGCCGCTTCGCGACAATTGTCTGCTATAAACACCCTGTACCCAGTCCATTTTGAGGCCGTGCGGCTCCATCGCACACCCATCCAACTCCACCAACCCATTTGCGCCAACTCGATCGCACCAAGTGCGCCGAAGCAAGACCGAAGATATCCAGAGGTTGCCCCCCTTGAAGATCAAGCAGCTCGCGGCAATGAGAAGAATCTCCCTCGCGCTCATCCTGCCCGGACTCGCTGGTCTGATCGTCTCGGCCATGATTTCCGTCCACTATCTCGACACCATGCCCCGTTGGCCCGCTCCGCAGCAGCTCCGCACCGTCCCCCGAAACATCCACGGAATCGTCGTCTACCAGACCGCCGCGGAAGACCGGAAGCTCGACCGCTTTGAATACTCCTCGATCGGCGTCTTCCTGCCCGGCCTGATCCTGGGCCTCGTCTACCTCGAGAAGTGGGCCGCCCGCCAGCCCCGCACCCTCGAAGAAGACGAGTTCCTGGTTGGCGACTACCAATGAATCCATCCGATGAGCCTGCCCCCCCCAAGAACCCCTCTTGCTAGGAGCCTGGTTTTGAAAAGGCCCGACTTCAATAGCCTGCCCCGAGCGAAGTCGAAAGGCGCAGCGAGGGGCTGAAAATACTCGCGGGCTTCACAGGCCGCAGAAAGACCTATTCGTGCGGTAGGCCGGGGATTTATCCCCGGCACAAAGCCAATAGAATGAATCGGGCTTTACAGGTTGCGGAAAAACTCCTTGTGGAGCCCATTCTTGAACGCTTTGTATCAGGGCATGACCGGGGTACCGGGGAACCCTCTGGGTCGGGGTCGCATGCCGATAAAGCCAATCAAATCAATGTTGGATTTTAACCCCTGCAAAACTTTCAGTCGACATTTGCTCTCAAACAGCCCTTTTTCCGCAGCCTCTTCAGCCCCCGAGAGATCTTCTTCGTCCCCTCGAAATTCATTTGCCAATTTTTGCAGTTTATTTCTCAGAAAAGCGCACAATCAAATCATCGTTGCAAATCCGACAGAATTCTGGGTCCGCCTGTCTTTCAGCAGTGCCACCGGTCAAAAGCGCTACATGGCCCCCTCCTACCCCCTACGCACTGGTAACCGCGTGGTAACCTAGCGGCAGACTTCGCTGGATATTCGCCTCTCTGCCGATGCTTCACGGTGATCTGTATCACAGTCTGACCGCCACCGATTGCAACTTCCAGGTGCCCGAGCCCATCACCCATTCCTGCGATCGCCCTGTCTTTGAGTGTCCCGGGGCAACGCTCCGACCCAACCGTCCTCTACAATTGTCCGATGCCTGAGCTGCCTGAAGTCGAGACAATCTCCCGCGGTGTTGACGCACGTGTGCGCGGCGACCAGATCGTCGAAGCCTGGTTCAGCGGCCACCCCCAGCCCTTCAAGACGCCCCCCGAACTCCAGGCCAAAGGCCTCGAAGGTTGCGTCATTCTCAATGTCCACCGCACCGGCAAGCACATCGTCTGCGAACTCGGCCCTCGTCCCGAAGGCAAAGCCACCGTCACCCCAGGCAGCAAGCCTGCCGCCCAGTGGATCGTCCACCTCGGCATGACCGGCCGCCTCCTCGTCACCACCCCCGCCGGCCCCGTTGCCAACCATACCCATGCGCGCCTCAGGCTCGCCAGCGGACGCGAGATCCGCTTCGTTGACCCTCGCCGCTTCGGTCGCCTCGAGCTCATAGACCTTGCGCTCAAACCAGCCTTTCGCGGGGCCGGCAAGGAGCCCCTGACCATCGGTGCGGAGGAGTTCGCAGCCCTCTTCCGCTGCAGAAAACTAGCCATCAAAGCGGCCCTGCTCAACCAGTCCCTGCTCACCGGCGTAGGCAATATTTATGCCGATGAAAGCCTCTTCCGCGCCGGCATCCGTCCCCGACGCCGCGCCGGTCGCCTCACCCGCGCCGAGCTCGAACGCCTGCGCCTCGCCCTCCAATCCGTGCTTCAGCACGCCATCCGCCTCGGCGGTTCCTCTGTATCCGATTATGTCGACGCGGACGGCGTACGCGGATTCTTCCAGTTAGAGCACTGCGTCTACCTCCGAACCGGGGAGCCGTGCCGAATCTGCAAGACCCCAATTCACAGAATTCTGCTCGCCGGCCGAGGCACCCATTACTGCCCAAATTGTCAGCACTAATTGCCCATCTACTGTTTTTAGAATTATCCCCACCTGGAGATTCCAGAATGCAGAAAAAGTCGAGAACTTCAACGACGTAACCCTATGAAAATAAAAACTAAAAGGAACGGCCTGCCAATTGCTATAGTGAGGGTGCCAGTGATGTACCGGCTGCCGGACAAGTTCCAGGCAGCTTTAAGAACAGCAGGTTCCGGCAAGAGCCACCGCCAAAGTAGCGGCCCCTCAAAAGGGGAATTCCAGCCGGAAAAACCTGTAGAAGGCGCGGCGGATACAACCGCCGTCCTCATTTGCTTCGGAGGCCAGTGACCAGTGCAGGACAGGGAAGAGCCACTCCTTAGGGAGTGGCTCTTCCCTCGTTTGGAGCCTTCCATCAACCCTGCCAGCGGGATCTGTGGGCGATCAATCAGCAAAGTGCACTTGCCAGCGGCAACGCATGCCTGTAGTATCAGACTTGCCTATCAAGCGGCTGACGCGAGCCACCCAAAAGACCATTTTCAGGGAGATTGCGTGGTAGCGGAGAGCTGGCGGGGATATTCTGTTTCAAGGGCCCCGAAATGCATTCGCCCCCTGACGGCAACCTGAATTAGCTGAGCGGGCAGAGCGCACTCGCAGCCGAGTAAGGAACTTTCGTCGCATCGTTTATTCCTTTTTCAGGCACGCGACGAAGACTCCCATAGGAAGGGCATTACAAGAGGAAAGCACCAGCCGAACCCAGATCAAATGAGAACCAGAGAATCGTTCCATCGGTCTCTCATCCAGGGAAAGGCAAGGCAACACCGGGGCGCCTCTCTCGAGGATCGTGGCAAGTTGCGCAAAGCTTGGTTTCGCAGTGATCTGCCGAATATCCTCAAGTAACTGGATCGCAGGCTGCAGGATTCCCCTCGTTGGGGAGTATGGCAGCATGCAAGTGAGCTCAGAAGCCGGCATCAAGGCATCTGTTCAAAAGAACGCAGTGCACCAAAAAGCACATTGCCAGGAAGTACACGCATGACGACAGATTCGACGCAGCCCCAGACTGAACTGGGGCCGGCACCGGCCAACGGCCAGGTGCAGTCGCAAGGGCATCGGCGCCGGCGGCGCCGCCGCAAGAATAAAAGCAGCCAGCAGAATGCGCCCCAGGCACTGCAGGGGCAGCAAACCCCGGCGCAGCCGCAGCCACCGCCTCCTCCTGCCGTGGCCCAGGCCGCGCCCCCTGCTCCCAGACCGGCCCACCAGGGGCAGGGACAGGGTCAGAGCCGTAAGAAGAAGAAATTCTTCCAGAAGGGCTCAAGCGGCGCTCAACCGAGTAGCAATACCACCACCCATCAGCCCGGCAATACCATTGGCGGCTCCCAGGGCAAGCGCAAAACCAAGCAGCGCGGCCCCCGCGAGTTTGTCGGCCCCATGGACCACAGCTATCGCGTCGTCAACGGCAATGTGGCAGACGGCCCTCCCTCCACCATCCAGCTCGGCAGCAACGGCCACAACGGCGGTTACTACCAGGACTCTTACTCCGCCCCTGCCCCTGCCGCCATCAAGGACGATGCCCCAACACGCATCTTCTGCTTCATTGAAGATCTCTTCTTTCAGGCCAAGATCATTGAGACCGCAAAGAAGCTCGGGGTCAAGGTCGAGTTCATCAAGGGCGACAAGGACTCCGTTGCCAAACTCACTGAAGTTGCGGAAGCCGACCGCCCTGCCCTGGTCGTCGTTGACCTCAACAACCTCAACGCCAAGCCGCTCACCCTCATCCCCAAAATCAAGACCAAGCTCAAAAGAGCCACGTCGATCGTTGGGTTCCTCAACCATCTGCAAGGCGATCTAAAGATGAAGGCAATCGAAGCCGGCTGCGATACTGTCATGCCCCGCTCCGCCTTCTCCCAGACCCTGCCCAACCTCCTCCGCCGCTACGGCCTCGAAGAGGAAGAAGACAACTACCCCCAGCCCGTTTAGTCCAGGTTGGCTTCAGGCACCAATACAAAAGGGCGATCGCCAACGCGGTCGCCCTTTCTCTGTCTGAACCTTGGTTTTTCTGGTATTTGACCTAGCCGGGAGGCCAAGAAAGAGCCCGTCCGCCCAGCAGATGCAAATGCAGATGGTCCACCGTCTGCCCACCATCTTCGCCGGTATTCACCACAATCCGATAGCCGTTCCCCAGCCCTTTTTCGCGCGCAATCTCCGCCGCCGCCCAAAGCAAATGGCCCAATAACGCGCGCTTGCTCTGGTCAGTATCGATCATGGACGGTATGTGCTCCCGCGGCACAATCAAAACATGCACCGGAGCCTGAGGGTTGATATCGGCAAAGGCATAGCCCAGCGCATCCTCAAAAATGGGCGTCGAGGGAATGGCACCTTCAACAATCTTGCAGAAAAGGCAGCTCATAGCGACCCCAGTGTACCGGGCCGCGCCCTGCCTTTGCCCAGTCGCCCCGAGTGTTTTCTTCGCATTGAATCAAACCCGTTACAGGCACCTCGGAAGTCATGCTCCCGGCGCAGGCTTCCACAGCCCCACAATGTTCCCTTCCACATCCGCAAACCATGCGAATGTCCCCGTCGGAATCGGCACCGGCGGCACTATCGTCTTGCCGCCCGCAGCCTCCACCGACTTGAGCGAAGCAGCCACATCGTCGGTCTCTATATAGAAATGCGTGAACTGGTGCGGCTCATGCCCCAGCGCCGCAATGTGTCCCGCGATTCCCGCCGAAGTTCCCGTGTCAATCCCGCCCATCGGCCCAGCATCAATCACCCACCCAAACACGCTCTGGTAAAACTCGCTCGTCGCCTGCTTGTCCTTGCAGCCAATCTCAAAATGCACAACCGGATGAGCCATCTTGATCTCCTTTTCTGGGAAAGTTGGATTGATTATGGTTGCGCCAATCCCCCAGGGTCAATCACAAAATTGCTTCCAGCTTTCCGCCTCTTGAATTTTTCTCTTGACTTAGTGTACTAGTCTTATAGTACATTGATTTCGTGATGAGCGCCCGCCTCAAAGCCGCCGGCTTCCGCTTCCTGCTCGACCTCAACAGCGGCGTGCCCGTCTACCGCCAGATCATCGACCAGGTCCGCGGCGGCATTGCCTCCGGCGCCCTGGCCGCAGGCGACCAGCTCCCCACCGTGCGCCAACTCGCCGTCGACCTCGAAGTCAATCCAAACACCGTAGTTCGCGCTTATCGCGAACTCGAGTTCGGCGGCCTCCTTGAAACCCATCAGGGCACGGGCACATTTATCAGCGCGCAGAAAATGAAGCGCGCCGACGCCGAACGCGAACGCCAGTTGGCACAGATCGTTGCCGACTGCGTTGCCCGCGCCGGCGCAGCGGGATTCAATTTGGATGACCTGATAGAACAGTTGCGCGGCCTCGCCAGCGAGACCCCGCGCAGAAGATGAACCATGAGAATGGGAGATGAACCATGAGAACGAAACTAGAGTTTGCTCCGCTCAATCGGGTAGCTGTGACCGCGTTCCTGGTGTCCGCCTTCACAGGGTTTGTCGCAGCCGCAATCCTCAAGAACCCCATCCCGCTGATCGCCGGCTTCCTGATTGGCTTTTACCTGTTGTTCGCCATCCAGGTTGTCCGCCCTTGGGAGCGAGTCGCCCTCATGCGCCTCGGCCGCTATGTCGGCCTGCGCGGCCCCGGATTCTTTCACATGGTGCCGGTCCTCGAAAGCATCAGCGCCATCGTCGATCAGCGCGTTCGCGTCCATAGCGTCACGGCAGAGTCAACCCTCACCCGCGACACAGTCCCCGTCAACGTCGACGCCAATATGTTCTGGATGGTGTGGAACGCCGAGAAAGCCATCCTTGAAGTCGAAAATTTCATGGAGGCAGTCAACATGAGCGCCCAGACCGCTCTCCGCGAGTCCATCGGCCGTCACGAGTTGGCTCAGATGGTCACCGAGCGCGAAATGATGGGCCGCGAACTTCAGCGCATTCTCGATGAAAAAACCAACCCCTGGGGCATCACCGTGCAGTCGGTCGAAATCCGCGACGTCCGCATTCCACAAACCCTTGAGAACGCCATGTCGCAGGAAGCGCAGGCCGAGCGCGAACGCCGCGCCCGCGTCATACTCGGCGCAGCAGAAGTCCAGGTCTCCGACCAGTTTGCCCAGGCCTCGCGCGTCTACAACGACAACCCCGGCGCTCTGCACCTGCGCGCCATGAACATGCTCTACGAGGCCATCAAGGAACGCGGCTCCATGGTCATCGTCCCGTCGTCAGCCGTCGAAACCATGGGCCTCGGCGGAACGCTCGCCACCGCGTCCCTCGGCAAGCAGCAAGGCTAACCCCAAAGGAGGCCGAAACCCATGAAACTCCGAATCATCGTTACATTCTCTGCGATCATGATGCTGGCAACCGCCTGCCATTCGCAGCCAAACAGCAAAGCAAGCAATACGCCCATCCTCGGAATCTGGCGTTGCCAAATGGATGGCCTCCCCGCGGTCACATTGAACCTGACAGACGAAAACGGAAGCCTTGCAGGAGCAATCCTGTTCTACCTTCACCGGCGAGATCCCGGTCAGCCGGTGACAGCCTCGCCCGGCGTTCCCGAGCCGCTCTTCAACCCCATGTTCGATGGAAAAACGCTGACCTTCCAAGTGAGCCATCGCCGCGCCCATCCACCCGGCTCTCTCGGGGATCGGCCGGTAACATTCCAGTTGAAGTTACATGGCGACGGCAAAGCTGCTCTGATCAACGAAAACGAAAGCGACCCGAACGCGCCCGCTTTCATCTTCACAAAAAACGACTACTAGCTGGTGTGGTCCAGCACAATCTTCCACCCGTTCGGCCCCTTGCGCCACATCAGCGAAAAAATCCCGTCGTCCTTCTTCGCCTCCCCGTGCGCCGCACGTTCCAGGTGGAACGTCCCCGTCACCAACGCATACTCGACCGCACCGCAAGCGCTCGGCAACAGATGCACCTCAAGGCTCCCATACGTCAGCGCGCCCATCTGCTCCCTGGTCGTATAAGCCTTCGAGTACCGCTCCAGAATCGGCCCATATCCCTTGCGCAGCGTCGCCCCAATAAATGTCGTCTCCGGCGAGTCCTCATAAGCCTGCATGAATGTCCGAATGTCCGCCCCATTCCAGGCTGCGACCTGCCTGTCCATGCTGGCGCGAATCGCGGCCTCGTCCGCCGATTGCGATACGGCCGGCATCGCTTGCGCATGAACCTGCGACGCCGGGGTGAAAAGAAGCAATGCAAGACCAAACAGTGTTGTGCGCATCGTGGGAGCCTCCGGAGTGGGATTCAAATCAGTGTACGATTCAGCCTCCCACCCCGCACAATCAAGAGAAATCCCTTGCCCCAAACTCACGCCGTCTCGCCCGTCTCGCTTGCAGGCGCTCCCACGCCGCACCAGCGCGCCCGCATGTCCTTGCGGAATTTCTCGCGCTCCTCCGGCGTCATGCGCTCCCACTTCTCGCCCCTCCCCTTGCGCCAGCGTGAGCGATCCTTGCCATGTCCGCCGAAGCCGCCAAACAGAATCCGGCAAAGAATCAACAGCCCCAACCCCTGCCAGAACGTAATCGCATGCCACCCAAACAGCCCGGGAAGCAGCCAGTTCCAAAGGTGCATCACTATTTCGCCGAAGATATAAGCAAAAAGCACCATCGCCGGCGGTATCAGTAGAAACATCCATCCCTTTTTCATTTCAGACCCCTCATTTCGTTGAAAATTCGTCGTGAATCCGTTGCAAGCGCTCGCGGAGTTGCAGCACCGCGTACCGCTTCCGTGACAACAGCGTGTTTACGTTCACTCCCGTTGCTGCCGATAACTCTTTGAAGCTCAGCCCTTCAACCTCATGCGCCACAAACACCGCCCGCTGCTCCTCGGGAAGATCGGTAACCGCAGTCTCCAACTCGTCCAGCAGCAGCCCACGCAGATAAACCGCCTCCGGCCCCTCCTCGGGCGATGGCAATAGATCCTCAAAGTTCAGCGCCTCACCCTCTTCGTTCTCCACCAACAAGTCCGCAAAAGCCTCCGGCTTCTTCTTCCGAAACATATCCGTAATACGGTTCCGCGCAACGCGAAAAAGCCAGCCCGTCACATAGTCAACCGGCTGCAGCAGCCTATGCGCCTGCACCAGCTCGAAAAGCACTTCCTGCAGCAGGTCTTCCGCGTCAAACTCGTTCGGCACCCGCCTGCGGATAAAGCTCAGCAGACGCGACCGCTCCGTCGCCATGACTTCCCCGATCTGTCGGTCTTGCTCAATCATTGAAGTCACGCTCATCGCCTGTCCGTCCACCTATCCAGTTATCCAGACGAACGACAGCCGCAAATATTGTAGAGTCTCTTGAAATCTCTGAATCGCCTTACAATAGCAACATGCCCCCCGCGGCCACTTCTTCTCCTTTCCGCATCGTCCACACCGTCTGCTCCCACGACTGCCCCGACTCCTGCGGCGTCCTCGTCACCGTGGACTCGGAAGGCCGCGCCATCAAGGTCGCCGGCGATCCCGCCCATCCCGTCACCCAGGGATTTCTCTGCGGCAAAGTAGCCAAATACCTCGACCGCGTCTACGCGCCATCGCGCATCCTCTACCCGCTCAAACGCAAACCCGGCGTTCCCAAAGGCCCTCTCCAGAAAGGCCGCGAGCACGAGTCCTTCCAGCGCATCCCCTGGGACGAAGCCCTCGACGCCATCGCTGCCCGCCTCCAGTCCATCGCCTCCGAGTTCGGCCCCGAGTCCATCCTCCCCTACAGCTATGCCGGAACCATCGGCGTCCTCGGCTACGGCTCCATGGACCGCCGCTTCTTCCATCGCCTCGGCGCCAGCCAGCTCGACCGCACCATCTGCGCCGAGGCCGGCGGCGTCGCTTGGAAGCTCGTCTACGGCAAAAAACTCGGCACGCCCACTGAAGACTACCGCCTCGCCAAGCTCATCCTCGCCTGGGGTGCCAACATCCACGGCAACAACGTCCACCTCTGGCCCATGGTCCAGCAGGCTCGCCGCAACGGCGCCCGCCTCATCGTTATTGACCCCTACCGCACCCGCACCGCCGCCCTCGCCGACTGGCACATCGCCATCCGTCCCGGCACCGACGGCGCGCTCGCCCTCGGAATGATGCACGTCATCTTCAATGAAGGCCTCGAAGACCGCGCCTATATCGCCGCCATGACCCACGGCGTTGACCAGCTCGCCGACCGCGCTCGCGAATACACTCCAGAGCGCGTCGCCGCCTGGACCGGCCTTCGCCCGTCCGAAATCTCCCAACTCGCCCGCGAGTACGCAACCACCCGCCCCGCAGCCCTGCGCCTCAACTACGGTGTCCAGCGTTCTGAAAACGGCGGCACCGCCGTCCGCGCCATCTCCATGCTCCCCGCGCTCACTGGTGCGTGGAAGCATCGCGGCGGCGGCGGCCAGCTCTCCACCTCCGGCGCATTCAAATGGGACAGCGACGCCGTCGAACGTCCCGACCTCGCCCAAGCCTCCCCAATCGGCCGCCTCGCCCGCGTCGTCAACATGTCCGCCCTCGGTCAGGCGCTCACCGAGCTAGGCCAAACCCCCGAACCCAATGCAACTGCCACCGACGGCCCCCCCGTAAAAGCCCTCTTCGTCTACAACTCCAACCCCGCCGCCGTTGCCCCCAATCACAACGCCGTCACCCGCGGCTTGGCGCGTCCTGACCTCTTCACCGTCGTCCACGAGCTGTTCTTTACTGACACCACCGACTACGCCGACTACATCCTCCCGGCCACCACGTTCCTTGAACACACTGACGTCCAGGGCGCCTACGGCCACTACTTCGTCCAGCTCTCGCAGCAGGCCATCCAGCCTCCCGGCGAAGCGCGCCCCAACCTCTGGCTCTTCAGCCGGCTCGCCGCCCGCATGGGTTTCAGTGAGCCCTGCTTCCGCGATTCCGAGATGGACCTCATCCGCCAGGCCCTCGGCATCAGCGAAAATGGCCACTCCACTCGTCCCGAAATGCAGCACATCACCATCGAAGCTCTCAAGCAGCAGGGCCACATCCCGCTCGCCTTCCATCGCGATCCTGAAGCCCACCCCTTTCAGCCCTATCTCGAAGGCCCGCTCCCCACCCCCTCCGGCCAAATCGAGTTCTACTCGGAAACCCTGGCCGCCCAGGGCCTCGACCCCCTGCCCGCCTTTGTCGCGCCGCTTGAGTCGCGCTGGGGTAAAGCTGCGGAGCAGTTTCCGCTCGAATTCCTCAGCCGCAAAGCCGACAACTACATGAACTCCACCTTCGCCAATCTCGACGGCCATCGCAAAATGGAAGCGCGCACCAGTCACGGGCTCGAAATCCACCCCGCCGACGCCTCCGCCCGCGGCATCGCCGACGGCGACCCCATCAGAATCTGGAACGATCGCGGCTCCCTCAACCTCACCGCCCTCTTCAACGCCAGCCTCCCCGCAGGAGTTGTCGCCGGAAAACTGGACTGGGCAAAGCTCAGCCCCGACGGCGCCAACGTAAACGCCCTCACCAGTGAGCGGCTCACTGACCTCGGCGCGGGAGCAACCTTCTACTCCACGCTGGTAGAGGTAACCAAAGCAGAGTTCCCCACCGGCGTTGCCCACCCCGAGAGCTGAAACCTGCGCGGACCAATGCTCCCGCCAACTTGCCAGGTGCAAAACGTACCTCTCTCGACAACCGGCAAAATAAACCGCACAATCCATTACTCCAACGCGTAAAATGACGCGTTGGTTCAACATCGGCCACCCCGCTGGGGACAAGTGCAAGTGCGCCTGCTTCCCGTTATGCGGACTTCCACCGGAAAGGCAAGCGGTACTCTGAAGACTATGACCTGGACGTCTCTAGCAATCGTTATTGTCCTGCTGATCGCCCTTCTCTTTTGGAAGCGCGGCACTCAGATCTCCACCAAGACCGCGGCGGAATACCTGCGCAACGGCGCCTTGGTCATCGATGTGCGCAGCGCAGGTGAGTTCACCGCGGGCCATTTGCCCAAGGCCGTCAACATTCCCCTCAGCGAGATCGAAACCGTTATCTCCCGAAAGGTCAATGAGAAAAGTCAGGTACTCCTGCTCCATTGCCAGAGCGGCATGCGCAGCAGCCAGGCCGTAGCCAAGCTCAAAGCCCTCGGCTACCAGAACGCCTTCAACATCGGCTCGTATGGCCGCGCAGCAGAGATCCTCCGCCATCAAGCAGACTGAACTCCTCATGAGTACTCCTCCTGATTTCACCCTCCGTCTTGCAACGGAAGACGACATCCCGGCCCTCCACGCGCTCATCGAAGCATCCGTACGCGGCCTTATGACCGGGGTCCCCAGCGACAGGTCTTCGTCGCAGGGGTGGAAGACCGGGGTCCCCAGCGACAGGTCTTCGTCGCAGGGGTGGAAGACCGGGGTCCCCAGCGACAGGTCTTCGTCGCAGGGGTGGAAGACCGGCGACTACACCCAGCCGCAAATCGAAGGCGCTCTCGGCACCGTCCTCGGCCTCGACACCCAATTGATCAAAGACCGCACCTACTATGTTGCCGAGCCCACCGGCTTTGTAGCTGACTCTGGCCGCGTCGAACATGCACCAGAAGAAAAGGAAATAAACGGAGAACCAATCTCCGAAAGCTTTGTACCAGGGCGCGACTTGAGTCGTGCCGATAAAGATCCAAATATTGCCTGCGCTTTAGCCCCTGCAAAAGCCAATCCCGCCAGTGATCCCAAACAAGCCCCTCAAAGCCGGACCCACCCAACCCTCGCCGGCTGCGGCGGCTGGTCCAAACGCAAGACCCTCTTCGGCGCGGACCGCGGCCCCGGACGCGAGCCCGACCTCCTCGACCCCACCACCGACGCCGCCAAGGTCCGCGCAATCTTCGTCCATCCCGCCTTCGCCCGCCAAGGTCTGGGAAGCCTCATTCTTGCCACCGTCGAAAAAGCCGCATACGACGCCGGTTTCCGAAAATACGAAATGGGCTCCACCCTCACCGGATACCCGCTCTACCGCCTCAAAGGCTATATCGAAGTCGAGCGCATCGAAGTCCCGCTCCACAACGGCGAATCGGTCCAGGTGGTCAAAATGACAAAGAACACACCGCCCTAATCCGCAACTCCGATCCCCAAACCGGCCTTCCAAGTCCCTAGTCCCTACTCTCTATTCCCGTGACCGTCTGAAGCCCTAACTGTAGCGCCGGTCCCCAGACCGGCTGTCGTGCGGGTCTCCAGACCCGCGCATGGCACAAGTGTAGGCGGCCAAAACCCTAGTCCCCAGTCCCTAACCCCTAACCCCTGCCTTTCAGTCCCCAGACGCCTCTTCCAGGTCCGCCCCCAGCCGATGCAGCTTCATCACCCGCCACTGCAGCCGGTCAAAGAACAGATAAACCACCGGCGTCGTAAACAGCGTCAGCATCTGCGAAACAATCAGGCCGCCCACAATCGTGATCCCCAGCGGCTTGCGCAGCTCCGACCCCACGCCCATCCCGATCGCCAGCGGCAACCCGCCAAACAACGCCGCCATGGTGGTCATCATGATCGGCCGAAAGCGCAGCAGCGAAGCCTGATAAATCGCCTCAATCGGCGGCAGCCCCTGTTCGCGCTCCGCCTGCAACGCAAAATCGATCATCATGATCGCGTTCTTCTTCACAATCCCAATCAACAGAATGATCCCGATCAGCGCAATGATGCTGAGGTCCGTCCCCGTCAGCAGCAGCGCCAGAATCGCGCCCACCCCCGCCGGCGGCAGAGTCGACAAAATCGTCAGCGGATGAATCAGGCTCTCGTAAAGAATCCCCAGCACGATATACACCGCCACAATCGCCGCCAGAATCAGATACGGCTCATTCTTCACCGAATCCTGAAATGCCTGCGCACTCCCCTGAAAAGTCGCATGCACTGAGCTCGGCATGCCCAAATCCCGCTGCGCCTTTTCCAATGCGCTCACCGCATCCCCCAGCGCCACATTCTGCGCCAGGTTAAACGTCAGCGTAACCGCCGGATACTGCCCCTGGTGGTTCACCTGCAGCGACGTCCGCTCCGCATCGTAGTGCGCTATCGCCGACAGCGGAATCATCGTCCCCGTCGACGACTTCAGATAGATTCCGTTCAGCGATTCCGGCCCCGTCTGGTAAAGCGGATCAACTTCCATCACCACGAAGTACTGGTTCAACCCCGTATACATCGTCGAAACTTCCCGCTGCCCAAACGCATCGTAAAGCACGTTGTCGATTGCCGCCGCCGAGATCCCCAGCCGCGAAGCCGTATCGCGATCGATCACCAGCGTCGCTGAAAGTCCCTGGTTTTGCTGGTCGGTCGAAACATCTCGCAACTCCGGCATCGCCATCATCCGGGCCAGCAACCGCGGCGCCCAGCCGTTCAGCTCGTTCAGGTTCTCGTCTGACAGCGTGTACTGGTACTGCGCCGCGCTGCCCCTCCCGCCAATCTGAAAGTCCTGCTGCGCCTGCAGAAACAGCACAGCCCCCGGCATTCCCGTCAGCCGCCCACGCAGCCTCGTCACCACGTCGTCCGCGGAAACCCGCCCCGGTCGCTGGTTGAGCGGCTTCAGTGCAATAAACATCCTGCCCACGTTGAAGCTGCCGCCACCAGGCCCTCCGCCACCGGCAAACGCCGTCACCGTCCGCACCGCCGGGTCTTCCAGAACCATCTGCGCCAGTTCCCGCTGCTTGTCCCGCATCGCCGGAAAACTGATGTCCTCGGCTGCGTTGGTTGACCCGCTCAAACGCCCCGTGTCCTGTTGCGGAAAAAATCCCTTGGGCACAATCTTGAACAGATAAACGTTCAGCGCCACCGTGCCCAGCACCACGCACAGCATCAGTGTCTGGTGCCGCAACACCCACCGCAGCCCCGTCGCATACTCATCGTGCAGCCACTGGAACGCCCTCTCGCTGGCACGGTAAATGCGGCCATGCGCGTGCGCGTCCCTCCCCTTCAAAAACTGCGAGCAAAGCATTGGCGTAGTCGTCAACGAAACCAGCAGCGACGCCGCAATCGCCACCGACAGCGTAACCGCAAACTCGCGAAACAGCTTGCCCACCAGCCCGCCCATCAGCAGAATCGGAAGGAAAACCGCAATCAGAGACATGCTCATCGAAAGCACGGTAAAGCTGATCTCGCGCGACCCCTTCATCGCCGCATCCACCGGGCTCAATCCCATCTCCAGATAGCGCGTAATATTCTCGATCACCACAATCGCGTCGTCCACCACAAACCCGGTCGAAATCGTCAACGCCATCAGCGACAGGTTGTCGATCGTATAACCCGCCAGGTACATCACCCCGAACGTCCCCACCAGCGAGAGCGGTACCGCAATCGACGGAATAATCGTGGTCCACACTTCCCGCAAAAACAGGAACACCACCAGCACCACCAGCACCACGCTGATCCCCAGCGATATCTCCACGTCATGCACGCTTGAGCGGATCGTAATCGTCCGATCCACCGCCACCTGCAGCTTGATCGTCGGCGGAATCGAAGCCTGCAATCGCGGCAGCTCGGCCATCACCTTATCCACCGTCGAGATGACGTTCGCCCCCGGCACCTTGAACACAATAATCAGAATCGCGTCTTTCAGCCTCGCCGGCGCGCCCTTGTCTGGATTAATCCCCGAAAGCCCCGCGGTGTGAATATCCGCAACCCCATCCACCACGCTGCCCAGGTCAGACAGCCGCACCGGCGCACCGGTTTGAGCATTGTACCCCGCGATGATCGGACCGTAATCGCGCGCCTTGAACATCTGGTCGTTGTCGCTCACCTGCCACCGGTGCTCGCCGTCCTGCATCGCCCCCTTGGGCCGATTTGCATTCGCATTCCCCAACGCCGATCGAACCGCCTCCAGCCCAATCCCATTCGAACCCAGTTGCATCGGGTTCAATTCCACCCGCACCGCCGGCTGCGCGCTCCCGCCCACAAAACACTGCCCCACGCCCTGAATCTGCGAAATCTTCTGCGCCAGAATTGAGTCGGCAATATCGTAAATCTGCGGCTTCGAAAGTACATCGGAGGTCAGCGAAAGAATCAGAATCGGAGCTTCCGCCGGATTGGCCTTGCGATAGTCAGGATTCTGCGGCAGGTTCGCCGGCAGTTGTTTGCGCGCCGCATTGATAGCCGCCTGCACATCCCGCGCCGCCGCATCGATATTGCGATCCACGTCGAACTGCAGCACCACCGAAGACGCGCCCAGAGAGCTCGACGACGTCATCTGGTTCACGCCGGCAATGCGTCCAAACTGCCGCTCCAGCGGCGTCGCCACCGAAGAAGCCATCGTCTCCGGATTCGCGCCCGGCAATCCCGCGTTGATCCCGATCACCGGAAAATCCACATTCGGCAGCGAAGCCACAGGCAAGTTCGAATAAGCCACCGACCCCGCCATCAGCAGCGCCAGCGAGAGCAGCGAAGTGGCGACTGGTCGCCGAATGAAGAGGGCCGATATGTGCATGGGTCCGGGTTCCTCAGTCAGCAGTGACGGTTTGCGGTTCGGTCTCCACACCACGCGGCTTCATCCGCCTCGCCAGCTTGTCAAAGTAGAGATACACAACCGGCGTCGTATACAGCGTCAGCAGTTGCGAAAGCAGCAGCCCGCCCACAATCGTAATTCCCAGCGGCTTGCGCAGTTCCGCACCCACACCACCGCCCAGCGCCAGCGGCAGCCCGCCCAGCAGCGCCGCCATCGTCGTCATCACAATCGGCCGGAAACGCAGCAGGCACGCCTGGAAAATCGCTTCCTCTGCCGACTTGCCCTCTGTCCGCTCGGCCTGCAATGCAAAATCGATCATCATGATCGCGTTCTTCTGCACAATCCCAATCAGCAAAATAATCCCGATCAACGCAATCACTGAGAAATCCGTCCGCGTAATCATCAGCGCAAGCAGCGCGCCCACTCCCGCCGATGGCAGCGAAGAGATAATCGTGATCGGATGAATGAAGCTCTCGTACAAAACGCCCAGCACAATATAAACCGTTACCAGCGCCGCCAGAATCAGTATCGGCTCATTCGCCAGTGAAGTCTGAAATGCTGCCGCCGTCCCCTGAAAACTCGCGTTGATCGCCTTCGGCATGTCGATGTTCTGCTCAATCCGATTGACCGCATTCACCGCATCGCCCAAAGCCTTGCCGGGAGCCAGATTAAAGCTGATCACCGTCGAAGGAAACTGCCCCTGGTGCCCGATAGCCAACTGCGTCCGCGTCTGCTCCCAGTGCGCCAGCATGCTCAACGGAACCTGCGTCCCATTGCTTGACTTCACATACAAGTTGTTGAGCGTCCCTGGGTCCGTCTGAAAGTCCCCGCCAACTTCCATCACCACATGGTATTGATTGAGCTGCGTGAAAATCGTCGAAACCTGCCGCTGTCCAAACGCGTCGTAAAGCGTGTTGTCAATGTCCGCCATCGCAATGCCCAGCCGCGCCGCCGTGTCGCGATCGATCACCAGGTTCGCTCCCAGCCCCTCATCCTGCAAATCACTGGCAACATCGGTAACGATCTTGTCTTTGCTAAGCGCATCCACCATCTTGCGCGTATAAACCGCCAGCTCACCCTGGTTCGGATCTTCCAGCGAATACTGGAACTCCGTCCTGCTCACGCGATCTTCCACCGTCAAATCCTGCAGCGGCTGCAAGAAGAGCTGTATCCCTTCCACGCCCGAAAGCCGCGGCTGCATGCGCAGAATCACATCCGTGGCCGAAATCTTGCGCTCCTCCAGCGGCTTCAAATTGATCTGGATTCGCCCCGAGTTCAGCGTAGTATTCGTTCCATCCACGCCAATGAACGACGAGATGCTGTCAACCGCCGGGTCCTCAAGCAATACATCCACCAGCTTCTGCTGCCGATTGGCCATGCTCTCAAAGCTCACCGTCTGCGGAGCCTCGCTGATCCCTAGAATCACGCCCGTATCCTGCACTGGGAAAAACCCCTTGGGCACAACCACAAACAGCAGCACCGTCGCCACAAATGTTCCAATCGTCACCAGCAGCGTGATAACCCGGTAGCGCAAAACCACCCGGACTGACCTCCCGTATGCGGCAATAATCGCATTGAACACATCTTCCGACCAGTGATAGAAGCGCGTCTGTTTCGCAACCGACTTGTCTTTCAATATCCTCGAACACATCATCGGCGTCAGCGTCAGCGATACAAATGCCGAAACCAGAATCGTCACCGCCAGCGTAATCGCGAACTCGCGGAACAGCCGCCCCACCACGTCGCTCATAAACAGCAGCGGAATCAGCACTGCGATCAGCGACACCGTCAGAGACATGATGGTGAACCCGATCTGCTCCGACCCCTTCAACGCCGCGCGCATCGGGCTCATGCCCTCTTCGATATAGCGCGAGATGTTCTCGATCATCACAATCGCGTCATCCACCACAAACCCGGTCGAGATCGTCAGCGCCATCAGCGTCAGGTTGTTCAGGCTATAGCCAAGCAGGTACATCACCCCAAATGTCCCGACTATCGAAAGTGGAACCGCCACCGAAGGAATGATCGTTGCCGCCAGGTTGCGCAGAAACAGAAAGATCACCATCACCACCAGCGCGACGGTCAGCATCAGCTCATATTCCACGTCCTTCACCGATGCGCGAATCGTAATCGTACGATCCGTCAGAGTGCGCACCTGAATGGTGGCCGGCAAGCTTGATTTCAGCGTCGGCAGCAGCGTGTGAATGCGGTCGACCACCGCAATAATATTCGCCCCCGGCTGCCGTTGAATATTCACAATCACTGCCGGTTTCTTGTCCATCCACGCGGCCTGCTGTGAGTTTTCCGCTGCGTCCACAATCGTGGCCACGTCCGACGCTCGCACCGCCGCCCCATTGCGATACGCCACAATCACCGGCTTGTAATCGCCGCTGGTCAACAGCTGATCGTTCGCGTTGATCGTGAACGACTGCCGCGCCCCATTCAGCGTTCCCTTGGCCTGATCCACATTTGCCGTCGCCAACGCGCCGCGCAGGTCCTCAAGGCTCAGGTTATAAGCGGCAAGCTGCGCCGGGTTCGCCTGGATGCGCACCGAAGGCTTTTGTCCCCCGGCAATCGACACCAGCCCAACCCCCGTCACCTGCGAAATCTTCTGCGCCAGCGTCGTGTCCGCCGCGTCCTCAATCTTGTCCAGCGGAAGCGTGTCCGAAGTCAGCGCCAGCGTCATCACCGGCGCATCCGCCGGATTCACCTTGCTGTAAATCGGAGGATTCGGCAGATCGGAAGGCAGAAAGGTACTGGCCGAGTTGATCGCCGCCTGCACCTCCTGTTCCGCAACATCGATGTTTTCGTCCAGGTTGAATTCAAGCGTAATCACCGACCCGCCGCCTGAGCTGACCGATGTCATCTGCTTCAGCCCCGGCATCTGCCCAAACTGCCGTTCCAGCGGCGCAGTCACTGACGACGCCATCACCTCCGGCCCCGCCCCCGGATAAAACGTCAGCGTCTGAATGATCGGATAATCCACCTCAGGCAGCGCCGACACCGGCAGTTGCCGGTAGCCGATGATCCCAGTCAGCAGGATCGCCACCATCAGCAGCGAAGTCGCCACCGGGCGCAGAATGAATGGTCGCGATGGACTTAAGGCCGGACTCAAGCTCACGGCTGCTGCCTTCCCGAAGTCTGCGCTCCCTGCTGGGCCCGAGTCGCCGTCACCGCCTGCCCCGCGCGCAACCGGTCAGCCCCATCCACCACCACGTTCTCGCCCGGCCGCGGTCCGCTGTCGAGAATCGTAATCGGCCCCTCCGCCAGCGCCACCTTCACCGGCTCAATCCGCGCCGTCTCCGCACCGTTCCCGCCGGTCACATCAATCACCCACACAAACGATCCCTGAATCCCGCTCTGAATCGCCGCCGAAGGAACCACCAGCGCGTTGGGACGATCCTCCAGCACCAGATGAATATTCACAAACTGATTCGGAAACAGAGACTGGTCGCCGTTCTCAAATACCGCCTTCAACTTCTCCGTCCCCGTCGTCGTATCAATCTGGTTGTCGCCCGTCAGCAGATAGCCCGTAGCCAGCTTCACCTGGTCGCCGCGATCGTACGCGTCCACCTCAATCCGCTTGTCCGAGGCCAGCTTGTGCAGCACCTCGGGCAACTCGTTCTCCGGCAGCGTAAAGTGAACCGCAATCGGTTGAAACTGGTTGATGATCACCAGGTTGGTCGTGTTCGCCGTGACAATGTTGCCAGGATCAACCAGCCGCAATCCAATCCGCCCGTCAATCGGCGACTGAATCGAGCACCAGTCCAACTGCAACTGTGCCGTCTCAATCGCAGCCTTGTCCGCCGCAATCGCCCCCTGGTATTGCCCCTGCGCCGCCTCATCCGCGTCCAGCGTCTCCTTCGACGTAACACCGGCCTCAAACAGCGCCTTGTAGCGCGCAAACTGCGCCTGCGCGTTCTTCAGCAGCGCCTCGTCGTGCACCAGGTTGCCCTTGGCCTGGTCCAGTGCCGCCTGATAGGGCTTGGGGTCGATCAGCAGGATCGCCTCCCCCTGCCGAACCTGCTGGCCCTCGGTAAACTTCACCGGAAGCAACTGCCCGCTCACCCGCGCCTTCACCGTTACGCTCATATACGGAGTCACAGTCCCCAGCGCGCTCAGGTACACCGGAGTCGCCCTCTGCTCCGCGGCCGCAACCTGCACCGGAATCGGCTGCCCGGTCATCGCCGCTTCCTGCCGAGCACTGTTCAGGGCCGTCAACTGCTGGTTCTTGTGGATGCGCCAAACAACAAAGCCCACGCCCCCAATCAGCAAAACGTAAACAAGAATCCGAACCCACGATCTGTTGCTAACCGGCGGCCGCTGCGATGGGTCAAATGTGCTGCCCGCCGGTACGTGAGATTGCGGAAGACCTTCAATGGACATGATTTTCGTTCCCGTCGTTTTCTTGGATAAGAATTACCGGCTCAAGAGCGGTCCTTCAAAACGTTCCAGCACAGCAGATTTTGGGCATACTTTGCTACTACTTTGGACGGAAAAATCCGGGGATAAGTTTCCCTCCGTTCCGCCCCCTTCCATCCGGTTGAAACGCTGCCCGCACACCGGTTCCGGCCACCTCACATGGCGGAACGCAAAACCCGGATTCTGCATCTTTCAGCCGATCGAAGCGTCCAATCAACGTGGCTATCACCGCTTTTGTTCGAACTTGCGCGAATTCTTCCCCCGCTCGTCTACCATAGTATCTTCAACTACACGTTGAAACGGTCCCAGGCAGTTGCCGCTGGGTCCCGTAACAGTTGAGCCGCCAAGGTCCGCACCAAAGTCCGCTTGAGATGTTCCTTTGTTCCACTGGCAAAGGTGCGGAGCGCCCGGCTCAGGAGTGAGAACCAGCCCTATGATGTGGATTGTCCGGCTTGCGCTGCGACGGCCGTATACCTTTGCAGTCTTCGCGTTCCTGATTCTGCTTCTCGGCGCCTTCAGTGTGCTCCAGATGCCTACGGACATCTTTCCCAATATCGATATCCCGGTCGTGACCGTCGTCTGGAACTTCACCGGCATGTCCGCCCAGGAAATGTCCAACCGCATCGTCTTCAACAGCGAACGCGGCATGACCACCACCGTCAACGACATCGACCACATCGAGTCGCAGTCGCTCAACGGCATCGGCCTCATCAAAATCTTCTTCAAACCCCACGTCAACATCGGCGAGGCAGTTTCCCAGGTAACCGCCATCTGCCAGGTGCAACTCCGCCAACTCCCTCCGGGGGCCACACCGCCCTTCATCATCCAATACAATGCCTCCAGCGTGCCCGTCCTTCAGCTCGGGCTCAGCGGCAAGGGCCTCGACGAGCAAAGACTCAACGATCTCGGCCAGAACAATATCCGCACCCAGTTGGCCACCATCGAAGGTGCGCAGACGCCGTTCCCCTACGGCGGCAAGCAGCGCCAGATCCAGGTCGATCTCGACCTCCACGCCCTCGAAGCCAAGGGCCTTTCGCCGGTCGACGTGGTCAACGCCATCAACGCGCAAAACCTCATCGCACCCTCCGGCACCATGAAGATCGACCGCTTCGAGTACGCCATCGAAACCAACTCCGCGCCTACCGCGGTCAACGACCTCAACAACCTGCCCATCAAAGCAGTCAACGGCGCCGTCATCTACATCCGCGACGTGGCCCACGTGCGCGACGGGTTCCCACCCCAAACCAACATCGTCCGCGTCAACGGCAGCCGCGCCATCCTCATGAACGTACTGAAGACAGGGTCTGCGTCCACGCTCGACATCATCAAAGGCGTTCAGACGGTCCTGGCGAATATCAAGGGACAGTTGCCCCCGGAGCTTCAGATCAACGCTCTCTCTGACCAGTCGATCTTCGTCCGAGGAGCCATCAACGGCGTCATCCGCGAAGCCATCATCGCCGCCTGCCTAACCGCCATCATGATCCTGGTCTTCCTCGGCAGCTTCCGCTCCACCCTCATCATTGCCGTCTCCATTCCGCTATCGATTCTCTGTTCGCTCATCATGCTGTACGTGCTGGGCGAGACCATAAACATCATGACCCTGGGTGGCCTGGCCCTCGCCGTCGGCATCCTCGTAGACGACGCAACCGTCGAAATTGAAAACATCAATCGAAACCTCGAGTCCGGCAAGGAAATCGAGCAGGCCATCCTCGACGGCGCAGCCCAAATTGCCACCCCCGCCCTCGTTTCCACCCTCGCCATCTGCATCGTCTTCGTCCCAATGTTCTTCCTCAGCGGCGTCGCCCGCTACCTGTTCGTGCCCATGGCTGAGGCGGTCGTCTTCGCCATGCTCGCCAGCTACCTCCTCAGCCGAACCGTCGTCCCCACCATGGCCAAATACCTGCTCCACGAGCACGACGACGCTGAAGCCGCAAAGAAGCGCACCAGCCGCAACCCACTGGTCCAGTTTCAACTCGGCTTTGAAGCAGGCTTCTCCCGCCTGCGCCTCGGCTACCTCCGCCTGCTCACCCTGTGTGTCGATCACGCCCCTGTATTCCTCATCTTGTTCATCGTCTTTGCCATCGGCTCCGTGGTCCTGCTCACGCCGCCTCTCGGTCAGGACTTCTTCCCCTCCGTCGATTCCGGCCAGTTCAAAATTCACGTCCGCGCCCGAACCGGAACCCGCATCGAAGAAACAGCCCTGCTCTGCGACCACATCGACTCCACCATCCGAGGCCAGATTCCCGCCGCCGAACTCGTCACCATCGTTGACAACATCGGCCTCCCCTACTCCGGCCTCAACCTGTCCTACTCCACCTCCGCACCCATCGGACCCGCCGACGCCGACATCCAGGTCCAGCTCACTCAAGATCATCACCCCACCGCCGACTACGTCGAAAAGCTCCGCACCGTACTCAATCGACAGTACCCCGGCGTCACCTTTTATGTGCTCCCGGTCGACATCGTCACCCAGATCCTCAACTTCGGCCTCTCCGCGCCCATTGACATCCAGATCGTCGGCCCCAATCTCTACGGAAACCGCGCCCTCGCCGAGAAAATGCTCAACGAAGTGCGCTACGTTCCCGGTGCCGCCGACGCCCGCATCCAGCAACCCTTCGACTACCCCAGCATGACCGTCAACGTTGACCGCACCCGCGCTTCGGAGATCGGGCTCACCCAGGCCAACGTCGCGCAAAGCGTCCTCGTCGCGCTCAGCGGAAGCTTCCAGACCACGCCCAACTTCTTCCTCGACCCAAAAACCGGCGTCACTTACAGCGTCGCCATACAAGCTCCGCAGTATCGCCTCGACTCGCTGGCCAGCCTTCAGAGCCTTCCCATCACCGGCGCCGCTCAGGCTGAGGTCGCCGCCGCCACAACAACGGGCGCCGCAACCACCGGTGTCCCCGGAATCCCCGCACCCGTCGATGTCCTCGGCAACGTCTCCACAATCGTCCCCGGCACTGAGCTCGGAACCGTCAGCCACTACAACGTCCAGCCCGTCCTCGACATCTACACCAACGTCGACGGCACTGACCTCGGCACCGTCTCCCGAGCCATGGAAGGCATCATCAAGAAGCATCAGGGCGACCTGCCCCGCGGATCGCACTTCATCCTCCGCGGCCAAAGCGACACCATGCGAAAGTCCTACATCGGCCTGCTCGCCGGCCTTGCCTTCTCCATCCTCCTCGTCTACCTGCTCATCGTGGTCAACTTCCAGTCCTGGCTTGACCCGTTCCTCATCATCTCCGCGCTGCCGGCCGCACTTGCCGGCATTGCCTGGTTCCTCTTCATCACCCACACCCGCCTCAGCGTCCCCGCCCTCACCGGCGCCATCATGTGCATGGGTGTCGCCACGTCCAACTCAATCCTTGTCGTCACCTTTGCCCGCGAGCAGCTTGAAGTCCTCGTCGGCGATGCCCGCCGCGCCGCACTCAACGCCGGATTCGTCCGCCTCCGCCCCGTTGTCATGACCGCACTCGCCATGATCATCGGCATGGTCCCCATGTCGCTCGGTCTCGGCGATGGCGGCGAGCAGAACGCCCCTCTCGGCCGTGCCGTCATTGGCGGCCTGCTGCTGGCCACCGTCGCCACCCTGTTCTTCGTCCCTGCATTCTTTTCCGTCGTTCACGGCTGGCTTGAGGGCCGGCGCAAACTGGCGCTCGGCGCAACCCGGGCCGGCACCATTGACGAGTTTGACCAGCTTTCGGAGTAGCTTTCAACATGACCAGCCAATCCAAACCGAATACCCCTGCCGCCGCACACAGCGACCATGAGCAAATAGAAGCCCCGGAGCAGAAGCCCATCTCCGGCGTCAAAGCGCTGGTAGGCGTCGCACTTGTGCTGCTTGTCTTCGCCGGACTCGCCGGCTGGGGCCTGTTAACCCGCAGCCGCGCCAATACCGTGCTGGCCGAGCGCACCACCGACCTCGCCGCGCCCTCCGTCATTGCCCTCAATCCCAAACGCGGCCAGCCCATCGACAGCTTCGTGCTCCCCGGCAACGTCACCGCCTACACTGACTCCCCCATCTATGCCCGCACCTCCGGCTATCTGACCAGGTGGTATTTCGACATCGGCGCCAGAGTCCCGAAGGGCGCCCTGCTGGCCGAGATCGCCACCCCCGAAATCGATCAGCAACTGGCCCAGGCCCAGGCCGATCTCAACACCGCCGAAGCCACCGCCAACAACGCCCGCATTCAATCCGAACGCTACTCCGGCCTCGTCGCATCCAACGCCGTCTCCAGGCAAGACACTGACACCTTCGTCAACCAGGCCGCCGCCACCGCCGCTGCCGTCAAATCCGCGCAAGCCAACGTGCAGCGCCTCAAAGATCTCCAGTCGTTCGAAAAAGTCTATGCGCCCTTCGATGGCGTCATCACTTCCCGCAACATCGACACCGGACAGTTGATTGACTCCGGCGCGGCCAAAGAGCTGTTTCACATGCAGGCCATCCGCACCCTGCGCGTCTTTACCAACCTCCCACAGCTCTACTCTTCCAACGTAAAACGCGGCCAGAAAATCGACCTCACCTTCGCCGAACACGCCGCCAAAACCTACCAGGGAACCCTCGTCCGCACCTCCGACGCAATCGACCCCGTCAGCCGCACCCTGCTCGTCGAAATCGACATCGACAACGCCGCCGGTGATTTGCTCCCCGGCTCCCTCGCCCAGGTCCACTTCAAAACACCCATCACCACCCCAACCTTCGTCGTGCCCGCCGGCGCGCTCATCTTCCGCCATGAAGGCCTGCAACTGGGCACCGTCGTTGACGGCAACAAAGCCCACCTCGTTCCCGTCGTCATCGGCGAAGACGATGGAGCCACCGTGCAAATCGTCAGCGGCCTCAGCGAAGGCGACAAAGTCATCCAGGATCCGCCCGACTCCCTCATCGAAGGCGAAAAAGTCTTCGTGGAGCCCGCCGCCAACACCGACCCCGCAGGAGGCAAGTAACCATGCCTGCGAAATTCGTCTTGAAGGGTACGGGCTTCAGCCCGTACATCAAACCTGCAAAAACGGGATGGGCTTTAGCCCCCGTGGGTACGCGCTCGCGTAGCCGACTCACACTCACGACCGCTTGTTCTATCACCCTCCTCTTCCTCGCCGCCTGCAAGCCCGTCGGCCCCAACTACTCCCGCCCCACCTACACCGCGCCCGATGTCTACAAAGAAGCCGGCGCCTCCTCCGTCCATGTCCCGCTCGCCCCCCCACCCAATCCCGATGGCGGCGGAAGCTGGCGCCCCGCCACCCCTTCCGACAGCATGCTCAAAGGCAATTGGTGGCAGATCTACCAGGACCCGCAGCTCAATCAGCTCGAAGAACGCATCGCCACCTACAACCAGGCCGTCCACCAGGCGCTTGAAATCTATCTCGCCGCGCAAGACCAGGAAAAAGCGGCCCACTCCGCCCTTTACCCCACACTCTCCGCCGGCCCCTCCATAAACCATCAAAAGCTGTCATCGCACCGGCCCCTCACCTCCGGCACCGGGCCCAGCAGCTTCAACGACCTCACCCTCGTTGGCGGTGGCAGTTGGGAGCCCGATTTCTGGGGCCGCATCCGCCGCACCGTCGAGGCCGCCCACGTCACCTCCCAGGCCAACGCGGCCGACGCAGCCAACGTCAGCCTCAGCCTCCAGGCAGCCATGGCCACCGACTACTTCCAGCTCCGCGGCCTCGACTCCCAGATCAAGTTCCTCCGCGAGACCATCGCCAATCTCGAGCACCAGCTCGACCTCACCAGGCGCCTCCAGACCGGCGGCATTGGCACCGAAGCCGATGTGGCCCAGGCACAGACCCAGCTTGAAACCGCGCGCGCCCAGCTCGTCGATTTGGGTGTCGCCCGTGCCCAATATGAACACGCCATCGGCACCATCGCCGACTACAAGCTGCCCACCTTCACCATCCCCTTTTCGCCCCTCGACCTCAAACTCCCCCAGGTCCCCCTCGGCGTCCCCTCGCAACTGCTTGAGCGCCGCCCAGACATCGCCGCCGCCGAACGCCGAACCGCCGCCGCCAACGCCCAAATCGGAATCGCCGTCAGCGCCTTTTACCCCACCATCAGCCTCACCGGCCAGGGCGGATTTGAAAGCACCCACGGCGGCACCTGGATTCAGGGACCAAGCGCCCTCTGGTCTCTCGGAGCGCAGGCCACCGAACTCCTCTTTGACGCCGGACAGCGCCGAGCCCTTGACGATCAGGCCCGCCGACAGTACGAAGCCCAGGTCTCCTCCTACAAAGGAGTCATCTTCCTCGCCTTTGAAGACGTCGAAGACCAGCTCTCCTCACTCCGCATCCTTGAGCAGGAATCCGCCGCCGAGCAAAAGGCCGTCGACTCAGCCCAGCACTCCTTCGACATCTCCAACCAGCGCTACAAAGGCGGCGTCACCAGCTACGTCGAAGTACTCACAGCCGAGGCCGCGCTCATCCAAAATCAGCGCACCGCCCTCGACCTTCAGACCCGCCAGTTCGTCTCCAGCGTCGCCCTCGTCCGCTCCCTGGGCGGCGGTTGGGACGCCTCCCAACTCCCCAAATAGCCACCGCTCAACCGGCTGAGGATGTGTTCGTCCGTGCGGTAGGCCGGGGGTTCATCCCCGGCAATAAAGCAGTTCAGACCGTTGGGCTTTACTGGCTGCGGAAACACACATTCCACTCCCGATTTCGCAGGCTTTGTAACAAGGGAATGACTTCAGTCAGGCCAATAAAGCCAATCAAATCAACGTCTGGCTTCAGCCCCTGCAAAAGCTCGTGGGAACATTCTCTCCAATTTTCCGAAACTCCGATCTACCGCGTCACAACGTCCTTCCGCGCATAGCTGAAAGCCGCCGCCGGCACCGCCGTCAGCCCAAGCGCCGGACCCTCCCAGTCAATCTGCGGCCCGCCCTGGCTCACCGAGTGCAACCCCTCCACATGAATCGTGTGCTTTCCCGCCCGCAGCCCCAGCGAGCCCCGAGCGTACCGCATCGCGTTCCCCGCAGATCCGCACACCTGCGCAAAAGGCGTCCCCGTCTTCGCAACTTCCACCCCGTCAATCACCAGCCGCGCCCCGTCCCGGTCCAGCAGATGAAACGTGTATCCCCCATCCGCGGGAATATCGATCAGCCCATCCCAAACAGCCGCGTATCGCACAAACCCCTGCGGATTCGCGCTCAAATTCGGCGATTGCCCATTGAAAACCGCTTCCTGCTTTGTCAGGTCCGGCAACTCCGTCCAACTCCCCGGATAAATCTGCCATGTCAGCCCCGGCTGCGTTTGAATCGCCGCGCTCGCCGCCTCCCGCCACTTGCCCACAACCACCACTCCCTGCGACGACCAGTCCTGATTTCCTGCCCTGTCCACCACATGCAGCAACACCCGGAACCGCCCCGCTCCGCTTGCCGCTCCGTCCAGCATCGTCCCCTCCGCATCCGCAAATCTGTGGCTCACACTCCGCCCCGTCGCCTGCGTACCATCGCCAAACAGCCATGTGTACTTCGCTCCCCGCGAATCCTGCGCCGTGAACTTTACGCTTTGCCCAGCCCCAATCACCGGCGGATCGAAACTGAACTTTGCCACTACATTCCGCGCACCGCCGAAGGAGGGAGCCTGCGCCCCGTCGGAGAGAATCAGTGGCAAATCCGCATCAGCCGTCGCAACCGTCTGCCCATACTTCACATTGTCGAAGGCAACCCCGGATATGTCCCCGCTCAATATGGAGTCGGCCAACGGCGGCTGGTCCGGCGCCCAGATATTCCGGAACGTGAACCCATGCAATCCAGGCACGCCATGATCCTGGTCCATCTGCATCTGCACCAGCGAGTACCAGTCATCCAGAAACAGATTTTCAAACAAATAATCGACATGCTCCCCATGTGCGTGTTCGGCGCCCCAGAAGCCGAGCAGAGCAAAAGTCTGTCCGCACGCCCCAATCCCGCCGTGCAGAATATCCGAGTTCCTCAACGTGAAATTGTGCGAGTTGAAGGTCTTCCGCGGCCAGCCCGGCCGAACAATATTGGAGATGCTGGTCGACAGTTCGCTGTCCTCAATCAGGATGTCCTCAACGTTCTTCCCCGGTGCCAGAATCGCCTCTTCGGTATATCCGTCCCAGTTGCCTTGAATCCCGAACACATCGTCCGAAGCACGGAAAAACGCATTCCGCACCACCGTACCCCAGCCCCCCAGCCAGTCCATCCCGTCCTGGTTCGCATTCCCTGGGTTCCCCCCAATCACCCGCAAATCGTCAAATGTGAATTGGAACGAGTCCTTCATCTGGATCGACCACGTCCGCGCCCGAACAATGCACGTCAGCCCATCGATCTGCACATTCCGCGCGTCTTTTGACCCTATGCAGTGCCAGTCCGGCTTCTGCATCCACCCCTCGTCTGTGTTTGGGTCCTTCGTGCCTTCGTACACAATCGTCCCGCGTCCCAGCACCCGCACCCCGCCCACATTGAACAGGTTCAGGCTTCCAAATACGAAGGCGCCCGGCTCAAGATAAATCGTGTCGCCCGACTTAGGATTCAAGCTCTCCCGATGAATTCCCGCCGGAATGATGGTCACTCTCGGCCCCGTCGGCGGTGGCGCCGGCGGCGTCCCTGCAAACAGAAACAGCATCGCCGCGTTATTCAGAAAATCACCAGGCCGCGAAATGGAAAGCTTCGCCGGCGCAGCCAGGCGGAAGCGGATCGTCTGCCCCTCCCGCTCCGGGCGTATCCCCAGCCGCCAGGGCTGAATATCCACGCCCTTGTCCCAGAAACCCTTCTCCGCCGCGGTGATTGCTATGTCCACCGGTCCCGTGATGTCAAACGAAACCCAGTCGTAACTTGCCGCCGCGTGCGCCGCATCCACCGCCTGCCCATTCACGGTGACAGTGAACGCAGTCGACCTCATCTCCACAGGAACCGGTGCCGCCTGCACACGGGTTGCAGCATGAGCAACAACGGGAAAAACCAGAAGAATAGCAAGAAACGAGCGAAGAACCGGCAGCAAGCAAGACTCCGAAAAGGAAAATGGGAACGCTACCACTCTAGCATTGAGAGCGATTTCAAATCCCTTCCCCCATCGAAACATACTCGGCCAGCCGCTCCAGTTCCTTCCGATAGGCCTCGCGCTCCTCAGCCTCCACCGTAAATGGCTCCGGGACATGTTCCGGCGGAGGACCCTCAACGCAAAGCCGCGCTTCCAACTCTTCCACCCGCGCCGAAATCGCAATCAGCGCATCCGACAGCGGATCCTTCACATCGTGCGGATCGGTAATCAGCACCCGCTGCCCATTCCGATAAACAATATGAGCAGGCACACCAACCACCGTCGAGTTCGGCGGCACATCCGACAACACAACCGACCCCGCCCCTACCCTCGAGTTCTCACCCACCGTGATGTTCCCCAGCACATTCGCGTTGTTGCCAATGAACACGCCGTCGCACACCGTCGGGTGACGCTTGCCGTGTCCCTTGCCCGTTCCGCCCAGCGTCACTCCCTGGTAAATCGTCACATCGCTGCCGACAATCGCCGTCTCCCCGATCACCACCCCCGTTGCATGATCGATGAATAACCTCCGCCCCAGCAGCGCCCCCGGATGAATATCCACCCCGGTATAAAACCGCGCAATCTGCGAAAGAATGCGCGCCGCCAGCGGCAGCCCTGCCCGCCACAACCCATGTGAGACTCGATGAAACCACACCGCCCACAGCCCCGGATAGCAAAGCACAATCTCCAGCGTCGAGCGCGCAGCCGGGTCCCGCTCCTTGATGGAGTCAATGTCTTCGCGAATCCGTTCCAACCAAGCCATAATCTGCAATCAGGAACTGCAAGGACTAAGTCACTCGGGACGAAAGGACCAGTCCCTGTTCCATAGTCCCTCAGTCCCTAGTCCCTAGTCCCAAGTCCCTATACCGCTATCGCCTGCGTCGGCAAAGCCAGCGCCTGCTGCCGAAGCGCGTCGAACAACACGCTCGACAGATACCGCTCGCCAAAGCTCGGCAGAATCGCCACAATCACCTTCCCAGCATTCTCCGGCCGCGCCGCAACCTTCAGCGCCGCATAAACCGCCGCCCCCGAAGAGATGCCCACAAACAGTCCCTCTTCCAGCGGCAGTCGGCGGGCCGTCGCAATCGCCTCATCGTTCGACACCTGCACCACTTCATCAATCAGGCTCGTATTCAGAATCGACGGCACAAACCCCGCGCCAATTCCCTGAATCTTGTGCGGCCCCGGCTTGCCGCCGGAAAGAACCGGGCTGTCCGTCGGTTCCACCGCAATCGCCTTGAACTCCGGCTTCAGCGGCTTGATATACGTCGCGATCCCCGTAATCGTCCCGCCCGTCCCCACACCCGAAATCAGAATGTCCACCTTCCCATCCGTGTCTTCCCAGATCTCCGGGCCCGTCGTCTTTACGTGAATCGCCGGGTTCGCCGGGTTGTCGAACTGCTGCAAGATAAACCCGTCCGGCGTGTTCGCCAGCAGCTCATTCGCCTTCGCAATCGCGCCCTTCATCCCGCCCGGCCCCGGAGTCAACACCAGTTCCGCGCCAAAGGCCAGCAGCAGCACCCGCCGCTCCAGGCTCATCGTCTCCGGC
>Ga0302195_10000223_pt1 | contig 42726 bp, 43 predicted proteins | sample II_Bog_N1_2_FD_198778 | JGI IMG/M metagenome (GOLD analysis project Ga0302195, IMG submission 198778) | Peat permafrost microbial communities from Stordalen Mire near Abisko, Sweden - II_Bog_N1_2 | ecosystem: Environmental > Terrestrial > Soil > Wetlands > Peat | place: Sweden: Abisko...
TTGGCAAGCACCTGGCTGCGCGGGCATATGGCGACGACATCGCGTCCTCGTTCTCGCTCATCGACAACTCGGCGGCACTCGGCAACTCGCCGCACAAGAGCTGGAGTTCCCGGGCCGGAATCGGCGTCGTGTACAAGTTCTGATCGAACAAACTCTTTAAGGCGCTGAATGAAAGGCAAGAGGCGAATGCTCGAGCATTCGCCTCTTCTGCCGCATGCGCGCACTTCGCCCGCATGTGCCTTCCGCTCAGCCGGTAGACGAGGCTCGCTCAATATCGTAGGACAGTTGCAGAATTCCGCTCGGCAACATCTTGCTCTTTGCCAGGCGAAGCGTCTGCCGACGGCCTTCGGGCAGCAACGGGACGCCGCTTCCAAGCAGCACCGGCATCACCATCACGTCGATGGCATTCACAAGGCCGGCATCGAGCAGAAAGCGAAACAGCACGCCTCCGCCCATGAGCCAGATGTCCTTCTGCGGCTGCGTGCCCGGCTCGGCTTTCAATGCGGCGACCGCTGCCTCAATGCCGCTGCTCAGGATGGCTGTATCGGGGTGGTCTTCGGGCCTCAGGGTCATCGAGACGACGACCCATCGCGACACGAAGCCGGAAAACATCTTGCGCCTTGTTTGGGCAATCTCAAAAGTCTTGCGGCCCATGAGCACCGTGTCGAAGCGCGCCCAGATAGCCGCGAAATCGATCTCGGGATCGGGCACAATCCAGTCGTATTCGCCGCTGGGCCCGGCGATGAAGCCGTCCAGGCTCATGGCTACGCCGTAACGCAGTTGGCGCATGTGGCCTCCATCGGTACAGCGTAACCCAATTACGAGTGGCACAGAATAGCAATGGCCAAGGTTACGGCTCCGCAGGCCAGTTTCGTGCGCCGTGATAGACATGGAGAATCTCGATCGTCGTTCTCTTCACCTGATACACAACGATGTACGGCAAACCGGCAACAACAAGTTCGCGAGTGCCGGGGATTCTACCGATCCGGCCCCTCGACGGCAATCGATCGAGAGAGTTGGCGGAATCAAAAAGAGTCTTGGCCACGGTAGACGCTGCCGATTCATTCTCTCTCTGAATGTAAAGGGTGATTTCCTCAAGATCCTGTGCCGCTGGCGCCGTCCATCGTACTTGCATTGGACCCATTTTCTTAAGGCGTCATGCCTTCAAAGCACGCTCCACCCTTGCCCATACTTCAGAGGTGGGAACGAAGTCGCCACGCGCCGCAGCGTCCTGCCCTGCGAGCACGGCCGCCTGAAAGCGGCCCTCATCGGTAAGGTAACGCTCTAGCGCTTCACGCGCCAACTCATCCGCACTCTTGCCTCTTTGATGAGCCATGCGGGAGAGTTCGAATTGCTGCTCGGGGGTAAGTTGCACTTCCATGCCTTGAGATTAGGAGCATTCCAGTCGAGTGTCAAACAGTTTGAACCGCGCCCTATCCCTCTTCCGCCTCGCGCAACTTCGAAATAACCGTGAAGTCTTCGAGCGTGGTGGTGTCTCCCTTGATCTCCCCGTGCGTGGCCAGTTCGCGCAGCAGGCGGCGCATGATTTTGCCGCTGCGCGTTTTGGGCAATGCTTCAGTAAAGCGGATGTCGTCTGGCCGGGCGAGGGAGCCGATCTCTTTCGAGACCCACTTGCGCAGCTCGTCCTTCAATGCTTCGCTGGGCTGGTTGCCGCTTTCAAGGGATACAAAAGCGGAGATGGCCTGTCCTTTCAATTCGTCGGGACGGCCAACAACGGCGGCCTCGGCAACCTTGGGATGCGCGACCAGCGCTGACTCGACCTCCATTGTTCCCAGGCGATGTCCACTGACGTTGATTACGTCGTCCACGCGGCCCATCAGCCAGAAATAGCCATCCGCGTCCCGGCGTGCGCCGTCGCCGGTGAAGTAGCAGCCGGGAACGTCGCTCCAATAGGTCTTTTGATAGCGTTCAGGATCGCCGTAAACCGTCCGCGCCATCGACGGCCAGGGCTTGCGCACCACCAGCAGGCCGCCACTGCCGGCCGGCACCGGCTCTCCTTCTTTTGTCACCACCTCCGGCTGAATACCAAAAAACGGCCGCGTCGCCGAGCCAGGCTTGGTCGGCACTGCGCCCGGAATCGGCGCGATGAGTATGGCGCCCGTCTCCGTCTGCCACCAGGTATCCACAATCGGGCAGCGGTTGTGCCCGATCTTCTCCCGGTACCACATCCACGCCTCGGGGTTGATGGGCTCGCCCACGGTGCCCAGCAGCCGCAACGAGCTGAGATCGTGCTTTTCAACGTATTGGTCGCCCCACTTGATGAAGGCGCGAATGGCGGTGGGCGCCGTATAGAAGATGCTCACCTTGTGGTCGTCCACAATCTTCCAAAAGCGAGAAAAATCCGGCCAGTTCGGAGCGCCCTCATACATCAGCACCGTTGCGCCGTTCTGCAGCGGCCCGTAAACCACGTACGAGTGCCCGGTGACCCAGCCGATGTCTGCCGTGCACCAGTAGACGTCCTCATCGCGAATGTCGAAGACGTACTTGGTGGTCAGGTAGGTCTGCACAGCATACCCACCCGTTGTATGCACCAGCCCCTTGGGTTTCCCCGTGGTCCCGGAGGTGTAGAGGATGTAGAGCGGATCTTCCGAATCAAGCTCCTCGGCCGGGCAATCGGGCGAAGCCTTGGCCACCAGGTCGTGCCACCACAGGTCGCGGCCCTCCACCATCGTCACCGGGCTGCCCGTACGGCGGTAAACCACAACGTGCTTCACCGTGGGGCACGCGTTCATGGCTTCGTCCACGGTGCGCTTCAGTTGGATCTCCCCGCCGCGGCGGTAGCTCGTGTCCTGTGTGAGAATGGCCACGCACCCCGAGTCGTTGACGCGGTCGGCGATGGCGTTGGCGGCGAATCCGCCAAAGATGACCGAGTGCACCGCGCCGATGCGCGCGCAAGCCAGCAACGCGATGGCCAGCTCCGGCGTCATGCCCATGTAGACGGCCACGCGGTCGCCCTTCTTGATCCCCAGCCCCTTCAGCGCGTTGGCGAACTTCTGCACCTCGACATGCAGCTCAGCGTAGGTGAGGCGGCGAACCTCGCCCGGCTCGCCTTCCCAGATCAGCGCGGTCTTGCCCGCGCGTGCGCCCAGTGCATGCCGGTCGACGCAGTTGTAGCTCAGGTTGATCTTTCCGCCCACGAACCATTTCGCGTGGGGCAGATTCCAGTCCAGCACCTTGTCCCAGCGCTTGAACCAGTGCAGGTCCTCGGCCGCGCCGGCCCAGAACGCCTCCGGATCGTCGATCGACTGCTTGTACAGCGTCTCGTACTCTTCGAGGCTCTTGATGTAGGCCTTGGCGCTGAACTCCGGCGGCGGCGGAAAAACACGAAATTCGCGAAGCGTGGAGTCCAGATCCTGATTCGGAACAGCGGGAACGGGCACGGAAGACATGAAAAGCGTCCTTTAGGGGAAAACGGATGAATGAACTGCGGCATGACCTGGGACGACCTTCCCTGCGCAATGCCGCGTGCGTGTCACTTTAACGAGATGGGGGCACACTCGGCAAGTAAGGCCAGACAAAACGGAAAACTCTGGACTTCCATCGAATTTCCCGAAAAACGCGCATTGACCTTATTCGCCAGGATGGTAGTATAAAATACTACTGGAGTACACAAAATGCCTACCATTGAAAAATTGAGCATCGCGCTCCCTGCGGAGATGGCGGCCCTGGTCCGCCGCGCCGTGGACCTGGGAGAGTATTCCTCCAACAGTGAAGTCATCCGCGATGCTCTCCGCGACTGGACCCACAAGCGCAACCTGCGAGAGCAAGGGCTGGCCGGCCTTCGCAAGGCCTGGCTGGAGTCCGTTTCTGACAATTCGGAGGGCCTTGATCCAGACTCGGTTTTCGAGCGATTGGAAGGCAAGTACAACCGTCTTGCGGATGCTAGAGAGAGCTAGTGCGAGTTCGCTTATCACCGTTCGTCGCTGGTGACCTCGAAGAGATCGGGGACTATATCGCCAAGGACAGTCCCCGCCACGCATCGCGCCTATTGAAGATGATTCGCTCGCGGATTCACGAGATCGCAATCCAGCCGGAGCTTTATCGGCTGCGCCCTGAGATTGGGCCGGAGGCGCGACTGGCAGTTTTGGGGCAGTACGTCATTCTCTTCCGAATCCGTGCAAACGCGGTTCGCATCGAGCGGATTGTGCATGGAAGCCGCGATCTGGTTCAAATCCTGGAACGAGCTGAAATCTAAATAAACTGCGCATACCATGGAACGAGAGCCGGCTTGCCTCAGTGCGGCTGCCTGGTCTTTGCGCGCAAACCCCTCGGCCTTCCAGCAGAACGGAGCCGGCACATGCTCCTCGAACTCGCCAAAGCGCTCACTTTCTTCCTCAGCATGATCTCGCTCTACCCGGTGCTGATGAGCGCATTCTTTATTCCGGGTACACACTGGGAGGAACGCCTGCTCGCATCCCTGCTTTATGTTGTGCTGGCCGGATGCGTGTGCCTCATCAGCGGTCTCCTTTTCGCGCATCCATCGCCCGCAAACCCGGAGGGGGACGCGCTGATCAAGACCCTCCCGATGCGTATGTTTCTTTGGGCAATGGTGAGTATGGCGGTGCTGTTTGCGCTCTCCTGGTACCTGGAAGAGTACTTCGCCCCACTCATGCGCCACGACTGCTGCAGGCCTTGATGCCCGGGCAAAATCAACGAGGCGGGATCAGCGAGGCTGCGACACGCTCTTCTTATTTGCGTTCACATACTCCCGCAGCGCCGCGTTGATGCGGCTTTGATAGCGCCGCCCTGTAGCGCGGAAGAACTCGATGACATCGGCGTCGAGTCGGAGAGTGATCTGCTGCTTGTTCTCCGCGGGAATCAACTCTGAAACGCGTCGCCATCCAGTGCGCGGGAGGGGAGGGATGTCGCTGTAATCAATATCCTCGTCGCGCATGTCGCGCAGCGCCTGCATCTGCTCCTCCGTCATCGTGGGAGGATTTGACGGATCCAAACGATAGTAAACGGTCTCATTCCCAATAGACTTCGGTTTCATTGCGGTTCGCCTTTCTGGCGGAGATGAGCCGGATATTCGATCCACGGAGAGTGTGGACGACTACCAGAATCCATTCGTCGACTTGTCCAAGGACGATCCAGCGTTCTTCGCCGTACTCCTCGCGGGAATCGAGTTGCAGTTGCCGAAATGGGTCCAGGAAAACCCTCGTGGCGTATGGAAACGTAATCCGGTGATCGCGAAGATTCGAAGCCTCCTTGGCAGAATCCCGCTCGAAGGGCGTGCCATCTGGCAACTGCCAATTCACTGCCTGCGGATTCATTCATCTTCGCTTACTTCCCCAATTCAGCGCGGACCAGTTTCTCTGGGTAGCCTATGATCTCCAACCTCCACCGCTAGAATACCACAAACGCACCTATAAACGTAGCTACAATTTCCTATCCGCCACTAAGACCTCAGGCCGACGTCTCCGCCTCGTCCCAGATCAGCGTGCCGTGCGTCTCCTTGAGCGCAAAGGTGCCGAAGAACATGGTCAGCGCGGCAATCGCAATGGGGTAATAAAGCCCCGCGTAGATGTTGCCCGTGGCGGCGCATAACCCGAGCCCGATCAGCGGCAGCAAGCCTCCAAAGACACCGTTGCCAATGTGATACGGCAGCGACACCGACGTATAGCGCACCTTGGCCGGGAATGCCTCCACAAGGTACGCCGCAATCGGCCCGTAAATCATGCAGACAATCACCACCTGCAACCACACATAGAGGATGATCATCGGCTGGTTCGCATTCACAGCTTCCTTGGCGGCAACCAGCTTGCCGGTAGCGGCGTCGATCGTCTGCGGCGTCAGCTTCACGGCGCCCGTCACCTTGTCCTTGACTGAGCTCACGCTTACCACGCGATTGCCCGCCGCCTGCTGCATCCCTTTGTAGATGGGAATGTAGAAGACCACCGCCAGCAGCAGCGAAGTCATCATCAATTTCTTTCGGCCGATCCTGTCACTGAGCGAGCCGAAAATCGTGAAGAACGGCATGGCCGCCAGCAGCGCTACAGCCACATCGATGTTGGCTGTCTTGGCGTTCAGCTTGAGCACCGTCTGCAGGTAAAACAGCGCATAGAACTGCCCCGTGTACCACACCACACCCTGACCGGCCGTCGCCCCGAACAGCGAAATCAGCACCAGCTTCAAATTCGCCCACTTGGTAAACGCGTCGGTCAGCGGCTTGGTCGAACTCATCCCCGCGGCCTTCATCTGCGCAAAGATCGGCGACTCCTTCATCTTCAGCCGGATGTACAGCGAGATCGCCACCAGCACAATCGAAAGCAGGAAGGGCAGCCGCCATCCCCAGTCCTGGAAAGTAGCCGGACTCATGCTCTGCTGCGTGGCCACAATCACCGCCAGCGAAACAAACAGTCCCAGCGTGGCCGTGATCTGAATGAAGCTGGTATAGAAGCCGCGTTTGTTGTCCGGCACGTGCTCGGCCACAAACACCGCCGCGCCGCCGTATTCCCCGCCCAGGGCCAGCCCTTGCAGCATCCGAATCGCGATCAGGATGATGGGTGAAAACCAACCTGCCGAGTGATAGGTCGGCAACAGCCCGATCGATGCCGTCGAAAAGCCCATGATGGTGAGCGTGAAGATGAAGGCGATTCGCCGGCCCAGCAGGTCACCCAGCCGGCCAAAGAACAGCGCCCCAAACGGACGCACCAGAAAGCCCACCGCAAATGTGGCCAGATAAGCAATCAGCGCGAAGGTGTCGTTGCCGGGCGGGTAGAACTTGAGCGAGAGAACCGTGGCCAGAGAGCCAAAGATGTAAAAGTCGTACCACTCGATCATGGTGCCCAGGGCAGAGCCCAGAATGACCTTCGGAATACTGGCGGCAGCGGGAGCGGGGACTGGGCGGGAAGGCATGGGCTCAACCTCGTGGAGAGCCGTACGCCCTTCCCCAACCGACGCCCGCCAATCCGAGCGAGCCCTGGGAATACGCCGGCAAAGTGTGTCGATTTCTGCCACCAACTTTGCTTGCGTTGAGCCCGCGCTGTCAAGTGAATTACTTGTTTTCCGCTCCCCGCATCCCATCCGGGAGCAGCGCAATCGCATTTTGTACTTCAGAGATTGCTGAAAAACTTCTTCTTGGATGCGGTTTGTAGAAGGGCACGACTTCAGTCGGGCCGCAAGCCACTGAAAATGAGAGAGAAGGGGCTTTAGCCCCTGCAACACTTCGAGCTGCCCGCGGTCTCCTTTTCAACCTCTTCCATCGCGCGTAAGCATTTTTCTTACAAACTCCAACGTAAGCTCTTTCAAATGCGATTGCCCTGTATCCGGTACCGCTTCTGGTGCCACACCCAAGCGGTGCGGATGATCTCGTCGAGCTTTGTGTAGCGGGGCTGCCAGCCCAATTCGACGATCGCCTTCTCTGAACTGGCGACCAGAACCGCGGGATCGCCTGCCCGTCGGGGATGAACTTCCGCGGGAATCGCATGCCCGGTGACCCTGCGCGCTGACTCAATCACCTCGCGCACACTGAATCCCTTGCCGTTGCCCAGGTTGAAGATCAGCCGGTCCTTCGTCTCCAGCGCCCCAAGAGCCAGCAGATGCGCGTCCGCCAGGTCGGACACGTGGATGTAGTCGCGCACGCAGGTTCCGTCCGGCGTCGGGTAGTCCTCCCCATAGATGCGGATGGAGGCGCGGCGGCCCAGCGCAACGTCAAGCACCAGCGGAATCAGGTGCGACTCCGGCTCGTGCGCCTCGCCACGCACGATGCCGTCCGGGCCTTCCGGCGCGCCCGCCACGTTGAAGTAGCGCAGCGACGCGTAGCGCAGCCCGTGAATACGGTTCAGCCAGGAGAGCATGTGCTCCACCAGCAGCTTCGACTCGCCATAAGCGTTGGTCGGCTGAAGGCGCGCATCTTCCCGGATCGGCACCGATTCCGGTTCCCCGTAAACGGCCGCAGTGGAAGAAAAAACCAGTTTGCGCGGCCCGTGCGCCAGCATCGCCTCAAGCAGCGTGAGCGTCGAGGCGGTGTTGTTCCTGAAAAAAATCTCCGGCCGCACCATCGATTCGCCCGCTTCAATCAGCGCGGCAAAGTGCAGAACGCCGTCGAAAGGCTGTCCCTGGCCTTTCGCGGCAATGAAAAGGTTTTCAATCGCAGCCCGGTCTGCCAGCTCCCCTTCCACAAATTCCACCCCCGCAGCCAGCAGGTCGCGCCGCCCATGGCTCAGGTTGTCGTACACAACCGCCGTATGTCCTTTGGCTGCAAGCAGGCCCGCCACTGTACCACCTATGTACCCCGCCCCCCCCGTGACCAAAATCTTCATAAAAAAACGTTCCTTTCAAGCGCACTTTAGTTTAACTTGAGTCTATTACTATAGGGTATAAGCGGGATGGAGTGATTTCCCTCCCGCCGGTCAGACCGCCAAAAAATAGGCGGCTTTCCCTATACCGGGTTTCGTGTGCCGTATGATGTCAAGACGGCATACGATACTTCCCTGGGTCGCTTCGCCGCAGGCCGGGCATCTTTTTTCTTCCCGGACAGGATCGACTGCAGGGCCTTTGATTCAATGCCTTGGACATGAGTTTGGAGCGTCTCAATGCCCAGGTTTTTTGCGGCACGCAACCGGTATCGTACGCATCGTGGCAGGGCGGGGCTTGACCGTTGGTTCGGTCATTCCGGTTCCGCTGCAACGATCGCAGCGATGAGTTTTCCCCTTTCCCCCATTGGCACTCCGTCTTGCGGAATGCTCTTTGGGCAACCTCAGTGGGTCCAGGATTCGGGACGAATCGCAGCGGATTTACGCCGGACAAAGCACCAGTGGCGTCGACCGCCGGTCAGCGGCCCGCATCTAACTGGACAACAAGAGCAGGAAGCGCGTGTTCCCGCAGGCCTGTTCTTGAGATTTCAGGTTGGCGCACGGTTCATGCGGAATGTTCGAGAATCGCGTGGATATTTCCTTTCGCAATTCTCCGCAACTGCCGATTATGAATGCACAGAACAACCGATTCTGCGGCGTACCAACGGCCGCACACGAGGAATGAAAGCATGCCGGTGAACTACTACCCAGGAAGAAGCAACTTTGGTTTGCTCCCCGAACCCGAGGGCCGCTCCGCCTCCTTTTTCACCAGTTTAGTGGTCAACGGGCTGATTCTTGCCCTGCTGCTCTACATTGGAGCAACAGCCAAGAAGGTTCTTGAAGAGCACAAGTACGAGGAGACGGTGCTGATCGTACCCACCAATCCCCCGCCTCCACCGCCAAAGATAAAGATCACGCCGCCGCCCCAACCGCCGCCACCCACCAAGGCGCCTGAGATCAAGTTGGAGCCGCAGAAGATCAAGATGCCCAAGCCGGAGCCCAAGCCCGAGGTCAAGCCCATCCAGATGGAGGCCAAAGTGGCCCTGCCGACTGTGAAGGCAGCCAAGCCGGCCGTGATCCTGGCGCCCCAGCCCAAGGCGGCCCTCCAGGCTGCCGCCATGCCCGCGCAAGACAACCACGTCAAGCCATCCACCGCGCCCGTCCATCTGGGTGAAACATTCGGCGTTACCCCCAATCCCAACGCAACCAGGCCGGCCACCGTTGCCGCCATCGGCAATCCCTATGGCGGCATGAAGGGCCCCGCCGTCGCGCCCCACGGAGTTGTCGGTTCCACCGGCTTCGGCAACGGGCTCAAGTCCGGGTCGAATGCCGGGGTGGTCGGCAAAGTGGCTTCAGCGGGCATTCCGGGCTCTACCGGCACCAGCCCCACCGGCGGTTATGGGAACGCCAAAGTGGCTTCCGCCGCTATTCCGCAGGTGGCTGCGGTTGCACCCATTCAGCAAGTAGCTTCGGCGCCCAGTTCCACTGACCTTGAAGTTCTCTCCAAACCGGCGGTGCAGTACACCAGCGAAGCCAAGCAAATGAAGGTTCAGGGCGATGTCGTGCTGCGCGTCACATTCACCGCATCGGGACACGTCGTGGTGCAGGGATTGGTCCATGGATTGGGCCATGGACTCGATGAAGAGGCTCGACGGGTGGCTGCGCAGATTCGTTTTCGCCCCGCCACTCGCAACGGACAAGCGGTAGACTTGACAACCAATATCACCATTTCGTTTCAATTGGCGTAGCATCAGTGTTAAACCTGGATACAAAGACCATACTCAGCCGCTGGGCGCCTATGCGGATTATGCGGCGAGTAGATGCCTTGGAAGAACTCACCCTAGGAGCTTGACATGACGTTTCGGAAGTTATCCCTCACCTTCCTGATGATTACCCTGGGTGTGACCTGCGCGTACGCGAAGAAGGAACCTAAGTACGAACAGGCGCACCAACTTACTCCCGAACAGGCCGCTCTGGTGGAACGGGCGATTGGCCAGGAAAAGCAGGTGATCAAGAACATTCAGCTGCGCACACCCCTGGTCGAAACCTACATTCAGGACACCCGGCCCGACGTCAAGCTCCTTGAAGTGCCAACCGACGACCAGTACATCCTGAGCCGCGTCGATTTCGGCAAAGGTTTCTTTGACAAGACCTACCAGCCGCGCGCAACCGGCAAGCGCGGTTTCTTCAAGGGCTCGTTTGCCGCCATGACCGGCCTGAGCAAGGCGCTGGGGCTGGAGAAGTTCACCTACAATCCCAACGGCTTCATGCAGATGATGTTCATTGACCCGTCGGGCTTCGACTCCCAGCACTACGTCTTCAGCTATGTGCGCCGCGAGTTTCTCGGCTCGGTTCGCACCTGGGTCTTCGACGTCCATCCCAAGGTCAACGGCATGGGCCGTTTCTACGGCCGCATCTGGATCGAGGATGAGGGCAGCAATGTGGTGCGTTTCAACGGCACCTACACCGGCCCCACCACCGAGGAGTCAAACCGGTACTACTTCCACTTCGACAGTTGGCGCATGAACGTACAGCCGGACATCTGGCTGCCGGTAGCCGTCTACGTGGAAGAAACAACCCGCATGGGATCCGACAAGCAGGTTGGCCTCAAGGCCCAGACGCACTTCTGGGGCTACTCCCTCAAGCTGCCCACCCGCGACAGCGAAAACGTCAGCGTGAAGGTCGACGACGCGGTGGACAAGAGCGACGATTCTCAGGACGTAGGTCCGTTGCAGGCCTCGCGTGCCTGGATCACGCAGGCTGAAAACAACGTCATTGACCGCCTGGTGGAAGCCGGCCTGGTGGCGCCCGTGAATCCGGGCGGCTACGAAGCCAAGGTTCTCGACCAGATCCTCGTCAACCTCATCGTTCCCAACAACCTGGCATTCACTGACCAGGTTCATGCCCGCGTGCTGCTCACTGACACCGTTGAAGCCACCACCGTGGGCAACACCATTCTCATCAGCAAGGGCCTCATTGACACCCTGCCCAACGAGCCTTCCATCGCTTCAGTCGTCGCCATGGAGCTGGCGCACGTTGCGCTCGGCCACCATATCGACACCCGCTACGCCTTCAACGACCGCCTGCTCTTTCCCGACGAGTCGACCTTCCAGAAAATCAACATGTACCACAGCGATCACGACAACGACGAAGCGGCAAAAAAAGCCATGGAGTACCTGCAGAATTCCATGTACAAGGATCAGCTTGCCACCGCGGGCCTCTACTACGAGCAGCTCGCGTATAGCGGCAAGGTGCTCAAAGCGCTCAACACCCCCAAGCTCGGCGATTCCCTGCTCAAGGCCGACGGCACTCCGTGGATGCTGGATCTCTCCAAGCAGGCCACCAAGCTCGACTGGGACGACCTTACCCAGACCGCGGCCCTCCCCCTGGGAAGCTGGATCAAGACCGATCCCTGGGACGACAAGGTGCACATGCTGAATGCCAAGCGGTATGCGCCCATGAATGCCCGCGACAAGATGCCGTTTGAAGTCACCCCGATCGTCTACAGGCTGCAGCGCTACGAGGAAGCCAAGACCGACGCGCCTGCAACCACCGCGCCGGCAGCCCCGGCAGCTGGAACCGATCAGCCAGCCCCGCAAGCGGCTCCTCCGCCCCCTGCGCAACCCTCTCCTTCACAGCAGTAAGAGAGACTCAACAGAAGCCCCTGGAATTTCGAGCGCAAATCGCTCGGACTTCCAGGGGCTTTCATTTGCGCGCATTCACGCTCTAGCGTTTTCAACTCAAGTGTGAACAGAATCCACCGTGCCCCATCCACTGTGCGCCCTTTGCACAATGGGTGGGAGAGCCTACATGTCTAGTCCCCCACCGCCTTCGCCGACCCACGCGGAATGAAACCTATGTAGGTCAATGCCGCCACCAACCCGCTAACCTGCCACGTCCGTGAAGCGGACGCTAACTTGCTGAATTGATTCACGCATTCCTCACCGTACCTTCGTGCAGATTGTTCCAATCCAGGTCCAATCGACATCCTGTTTCTTATCAGGTGGACAGTAAACAGCCAGACCAAAAACTCTCTAAGCATCCCGGTCGCTTCCTTGTGCTTCAAACAAAAGCGAGCACTGCGCCGCGGCACAGCGCGGCTCGACCATCCTTTCGCCGGATATACTGAATGCACATGAATCGAGCTTTTGCGTTTCTCCTGCTGCCCGTCCTGCTGGCGGTTGCAAGCCACACCGCGCACGCGCAGGTGATTGCCGCAGCCACTGGACATCGGTTTTCTCTCACCGCAGGCGCAACGGCGTCGGCATTTCAACCTGACTACCAGGGCGGCGGCGTTCCCCAGACCAGCATCAACCGCCTCTATGGCGTGGGCGGCTACGTCGACGTGAAGTTCACTCGCTGGTTTCAGGCCGAAGCCGAAGGACGCTGGCTCAAGTTCAACCAGTACGACAGCATCAACCAGAGCAACTACCTGGTCGGCCCGCGCGTTCCGTTTCACCGCATCTGGCGTGCAACGCCGTACGCCAAGGTGCTCTTCGGCTTCTCGAATATGAACTTCGAGGGCGGCGTGGCGACGGGCAGGTTCACCACCATCGCCTACGGCGGAGGCGTCGACTTCAAGCTGACCAAACGGATCAGCCTGCGCGCCTTCGACTTCGAATACCAGCAGTGGCCCACGTGGTACAACCACCAGCCGCTCTATCCCTACGGCGCCAGCGCCGGCGTAGGCTACAAGATTTTTTAAAGGAAGCTGCAAGACTCTAGTCCCTGAGTCCCTAGTCCCTGGGTCCCCGTTCCCTAGTCCCTGTTCCCCAGCTTTCACGAGTCTTTCCGCTCCTCCTCCCACTGGTCCTTGGGATAGCGTTCAAGCCGGTCTTCGCGGCTCTCCCGCTCCTCCTGCTCGCGCCTCTTCTCCCGTTCCTCGCGCTCTTCGCGGCCGTCGCTCATCCCTGTCCCCCGCCTTCATTTTAAGAGAACAAGCCTGCGGCGATCTATCTCTCGCGATCCTTCACCATCGACGCCTGCAGTTCAAGCACCTGCAACTGCACCTGCTTGACTTCCTTCAAAATGTCCACCTTGGTTCGGTTGAAGTAATACTGCAGGCCTGTCGACACGGCCCCGATAAACATGAGCCCCGCCAGCTTATAAAAGCCACCGGGTGCTCGAGGGTCGAGATTTTGGGCCCAATTGGAACCACCCACAATCACCAGGACAAATGCACAGAACAAAAGTATCCTGAAGGACCACTTATCCCAGAAAAGCGCCCTCTCGTGCTTCGCCAGGAACGCCGCCACATCCTCGCGGTGTGCGACCACATTCTCCGGCTGCGGCAAACGCGCCAGCAACCGTTCACGCAAACCATCACTTCCCTTTTCCATCGTCCCCTCCACTCAAAATCTCTTTCATCGCCCGCTTCGCGTAATGCATGCGCGATTTCACTGTGCCTTCAGAGCAGCCGACAACCCCTGCAATCTCCGCAATCGACAAGTCCTCAAGAAAGTGCAGCACCAGAACCTCGCGATGCAGAAGCCCGATCTGGCTCAATGCCTGGTGAATCGCCGCGGCGTCCTCGCCAGTAAACGACGGCTCCTCGGCCTCCTGAAACCCCTCCAGCTCAACCTCCTCTGCGCGCTCCCGAAGCGCGTTGCGGCGAATTCGATCCACCGCAATGCCATGAGTGATGGTGTAGAGCCAGGAGCGCAGCGATCCGGGGTCCTTGAGCTTGCCAATGCCGCGCACCACCTTGATCCACACTTCCTGAAGCACGTCGAGCGCGCTGTCCGGATTGCCGGTCAAGCTGGCCGCGTAGTAGAGCAACGGCCGCTCCATCACCGCGATCAGGTCCTCGAATGCCTCGGGCTCGCCCGCCTGGCAGCGCAGCGCGATCCACTCGTACCGTGCCCGGGTTTCAATATTCATCTGCATTCGTCAGGTATGTCGAAGGAAACGGGCAGAAGGTTCAATCAGGGATTGGATCTTGCAGGATAACCCGGTAAAAACCGCGTTCCTTGAAATAGAAATCGTCGCTGCGAATGGCTTCCAGCGAGATTTCTTCCCGGATTCTCGGCTCTTCCGCAAAGTCCCCGGCCCAGACTCCATAGAGTTCAACGACTGCCTCTCCGGTTGTTTGAAGGAGCGCAGCCAGCGATACGCGATTGAAGCAATCGCTTGCCAGCCGTTCTTCATCCGTCTCTGCTTCCAGGTAGGCAGGCCAGCCGCCGTTCTGGTACATCAGGTGCGGAAAATCGCAGCCACAGCCGGAGGTAGAGCCAATCTGCTGCACTTCGGGGGTACTGAAACGTGCCCGGATCGCCGCGTCGTATTCGATCAGGGATTGAACATGAACTTCCGGAGCTTCTTTCTGCCAACTGCTGCGCGCAATCGGCTTGGCTGTTCCGGCATAGAGGAGGAAACACATAATGCAATCCTAACGCGGAGCATTCCTTCGCCAATTTCCGTGGGCGCGACAAAAGCAAAAGGGCCACCTGCGAGGAGTGGCCCTTCTGATCTCTGACAACCGATCCCTGATCTCTGCCTCACGCCGGCGAGGGCGACCCCTCCGGGAAGCTCGGTCCGCCGCGTGTCTCCGGCTTGAGCACCTGCTGAATGCCGTCGCCGCCCTTGTCGGTGGGCGAAGCCAGCACAGACCGCATCGGGGGCAGTTCCTCGCCCTCGATCAGCATCCTCACCTCTTCGGCATCGATCGTCTCGCGCTCCAGCAGAGCGGCTGCAATCCGGTGCATTGCGTCGGCATGCGACTCAACAATGGAGTGAGCTGACTGATAAGCCTCGTCGATCAGGCGGCGAACTTCCAGATCGATCTGCCTCGCCGTCTCTTCGCTGAAGTCACGATGCTGTGCAATCTCGCGCCCCAGGAAGATTTGCTCTTCCTTCTTGCCGAAAGTCAGCGGACCCAACCGGCTCATGCCGTACTCGCAGACCATGGCGCGTGCCATCTCTGTGGCCCGTTCGATGTCATTGCCCGCACCCGTGGTCATCTCATTGAGGAATATCTCCTCGGCCACCCTTCCACCAAACATCATTGCGAGTCGCGACTCAAGGTAGGACCGCGAGTAGCAATAACGGTCTCCGGGTAGGTAGACCGTCACGCCCAGAGTCATGCCCCTGGGGATGATGGTCACCTTGTGGATGGGATCGGAGTGGTCGCGGAAAAACGACACCAGCGCGTGGCCGCCCTCGTGATAGGCGGTGTTGCGCTTTTCCTCGTCGGAGAGCAGCATGGACTTGCGCTCGGCGCCCATGAGCACCTTGTCCTTGGCCAGCTCGAAGTCGTACATCGTGACCTGCTTGCGATTCACTCGAGCTGCGCTCAGCGCGGCCTCATTCACCATGTTGGCCAGGTCGGCGCCGCTGAAGCCAGGTGTTCCACGAGCCAGAACATTCAGATTGGTGTCGTCCGAGACAGGAACCTTCTTCACGTGGACGCGCAAGATCTCTTCGCGGCCGCGGACATCGGGAAGACCAACCACCACGCGGCGGTCAAAGCGGCCGGGGCGCAGCAGTGCGGGATCCAGCACGTCCGGCCGGTTGGTGGCAGCGACCAGAATCACGCCGTCGTTCGATTCAAAGCCGTCCATTTCGACGAGCAGTTGATTCAGCGTCTGCTCGCGCTCATCGTGTCCACCGCCGAGCCCAGCGCCGCGATGACGGCCCACAGCGTCGATTTCGTCGATGAAGATGATGCAGGGGGCATTCTTCTTGCCCTGTTCGAACAGGTCGCGCACACGGCTTGCGCCCACGCCGACGAACATCTCGACAAAGTCGGAACCGGAGATCGAAAAGAACGGCACGTTCGCCTCGCCGGCCACGGCTCGCGCCAGCAGGGTCTTGCCGGTTCCCGGAGGGCCCACCAGGAGAACGCCCTTGGGAATGCGGCCGCCGAGCTTTTGAAACTTCTGCGGCTCGCGCAGGTACTCGATGATCTCTTTCAGCTCTTCCTTGGCTTCATCCACGCCGGCCACGTCTTTAAACGTGACCTTCTTCTGCTGCATGCTCAGCAGGCGCGCGCGGCTCTTGCCGAACGAGAGCGCCTTGTTGCCGCCCGACTGCATCTGCCGCATCATGAAGAACCAGAAGCCGACAATCAGCACGATCGGCAAGGCATTCAGCAACAGCGGGCCGATGAAATTGTTCGGCGGCTCCTTGATGTCGAACTGGACCTTGTTCGAGCGCAGTTCCTTGGTCAGGCTGTCCACGTTGTTTGAGGAGATCGTCGTGTGGAATGGGTCTTTCGCGCCCTTGATCTGGCCGTGGACGTCGGTGCCTTGAATCGTGGCGCTCTGCACCTGTGCGGCATCGATCTTGTCCAGCAGATCGGAGTAGCCGATCTCTGTCGGTTTGCCGGTGCCCGCGTTCTTCTGCCAGAAGCTCAGAAGCACCATCAGGCACATCAAGATGAAGCCCCAGAACAGGACCGTTTTGACTGTCGAATTCACCAGGATCCTCTTTCCCGGCGGGGGGAAGCCGCTGACGAGACCTCGTATCTCCGCCTATCTCACCGTTAGACGCATGCAACGCCCTTGAAGTCACAGAATGTTCATGTCGCCCGGACAGCAGACACGCGTGTCTCGCCGCCTCGATGAGCAGTAAGCCTGATTGTACTCCGAAGATGAGAAAACTTGTAGCCATGCCGGTGTTGGCGCCGGCCTGTGTCGCGGCCACGCATCTGGAGGCGAATCAGGGGTGTACGCCTCTCGCCGGCGAGCTGGTTCGGCGGCGGAAGAATCGATTGCGCACCCTTACCGTCCGCCTGCGTCCAATTCGGTCGCAATCACTGCGACTCCCGGCTCCGGCTCCACTTCCACGCCCTTCATCCACACAATGCGCCCGTCAAGCTCCAGAACCGGCCAAACCGCCCGGCTGGTCCCGGTTACGCGCAACCGCTCCAGCACTTCCTTCACCTTGCGCGGGCTGCTGGAATAGCGCAGCCGCACGCGGTCGCCGGCCTTCCAGTTGCGCAACAGCGCCTGCCTGGGAATGGCCTCGGGCCTTCCCCCGCTCTCGATCTCAATCCGCAAGCCGAACGCCCCAGCCGTAACCGCACCCGGAATCGCCACGCTGTACTCTGGGACGGCCGCCGCCCGCCCCAGCCCAGCGACCGAAACAGGCTCGACGCCAAGCCGCAGTTCTCGCGGAGTGCGCTCAGCGCGCAGTCCCTGGGCCAGCTCCCGTTTCTGCCCCGCCCGGCCTGAGAGCGCCAGCGCGCGCAAAGCCTCTGTGGATGCAAAATCGGGCGCAGCTCCCAGCAGTCCCGCTGCGTGACGCAGCAGGCGCCGCTGCATCGCCGGCGCCAGCGCATTGAACCTGACCACATCCAACGAGAACGAGAATTCCCCGGCCGCCCGCCCACCGCCGCGTACCGCACGTCCGGGCAAGAGCATTTGCGGCGCCAGTCGTGCCATTTCCGCTTGCCACCACGCCTCCTCGTCCCGGGCCAACGCGGCCATATGCGCCAGGTGCTCGCGCAGCCGCGGATTCCAACCCTCCAGCAGCGGCAGAAGCTCATGACGAATCCGGTTGCGCGTGTAGGTCAGTTCGCGATTCGACGAGTCCTCACGCCAGCCTTGGCCCATTGCGTTCAGATAAGCCTCAACCTCGGCCCGCGTGGTCGCCAGCATGGGCCGCAGGATGCGCCCCTCGGGAAACTCAATCACCGGATGAATGGCGCTCAAGCCCTCCGTCCACGCTCCGCGCAGAAACTTCGCGAGCACCGTCTCAGCCTGGTCGTCGAGCGTATGCGCGGTGGCGACGGCATCGACTTCACCCGCCGCCATCAGTTGCCGGAACCAGCCATACCGCAGCCGCCGTGCCGCCTCTTCAATCGACTCGCCCGCTCTTTCAGCCGCAGCGTTGGTATCGACCTGCGCTTCATGGAATATCAGCCCCAGATCCGCGGCCAGCCCTCGCGCAAACTCCAGGTCAGTGTCCGCCTCAGCCCCGCGCAGCCCGTGATGCAGATGCGCTGCATGAAGCACCAGCCCAAGCTCACCGCGCCGCTCGGCAAGCGCGCGCAGCAGGGCCGTCGAGTCCGCCCCGCCAGAGACGCCAACCGCCAGCCGCAGCCCGGGCTTGAGCAACGTGGTGTCAATTGGCAGCGAGTTCAGAACTGAGGCGCCCATCGGTAAAATCATACGGCGTATAGGCAGGTCAATCGCATTTGAACTTTCATGGTCGGCAAACGCCTCACGCTGTCCCAGAAACTCTTGGGCAACGAGCTTTTTAGGGCACGACTTCACAGCTTGCGGAAAAACTCCGCCTTGGATGCGCTTTGTCACAGGGCATGACTTTAGTCGTGCCGCAAGCCGTTTAGATTGAAAGAATGGGCTTTAGCCCCTGCATGAATTTGTCGAATTTTCGCACACGATTAGCCTTTTCACCAAGCTGTTCAGTCGGGCCGCAAAAACGCTTCCAAAAAGAGATTAGGCTTTAGCCCCTGCAACATTTCCGGCCCCTGTGGTCTTTTCTTGCCCCTCTCTGTGTCTTGCAATCCGTCTTTTTCTCAAACCCCAGGGTGGACTCCCTCAAATGCGATTGCCCTGGGCGTTAGGCGTGTCTCCCTCGGCAGGTGCGCCGGAGATGTATACTTCACTCCGTCATGCAAGTTTTCGTCATTCTTCCCGCGGCGGGCCTCGGCACGCGGATGGCTGGCCCGCAGCCCAAGCAGTTTCTCTCTCTCGACGGCCTGCCCATCCTGATTCATTCGCTGCGCGCATTCGCTTCCGTTGAACGCGTCACGTCGATCTACGTCGCCGTGCGACCCAACGAAATCGAGCGCGTCCAGGCCCAGATCGCCGAGTACGGACTGGACGAAAAGGTCAAGGTGGTAGCGGGCGGCGACAACCGGCAGGAATCGGTCTCGCACGCGCTGGCCGCACTGCCCGCCGCGCCAGAGGACATTGTGCTGGTCCATGACGCGGTGCGCCCGCTGATTGACGCGGCCACCATCGACCGCACCATCGACGCGGTGGAACTGCACGGCGCGGCCATCGTGGGCCTTCCCGCCGTGGACACCATCAAGCAGGTGGAGCGCACGGCCCATGGCGCGCTGATTGTATCTACCATCCCCCGCGAGTTCGTCGTGCTGGCGCAGACCCCGCAGGGCTTCCGCTTCGGGCTCTTGCAGCAGGCCTTTGCCGAGGCCACCGCGGACGGCTTCATCGGCACCGACGAGGCCTCGGTGGTGGAGCGCGCCGGTCACCCCGTCGCCGTCGTGCACGGCTCGCAGGTTAATCTGAAGATTACCCAGCATGGCGATCTGGAGTTGGCCGAGTTTTACCTCCGCCAGCGCGCCCGCTGATTCCAGCCTGAGCCACCAACAGTGGCTTGGCCTTGATTCACTTTTCAGGAACTGCTCTTCAGAATAGGCACGGTACCCATGAACACACGCATCGGTTTTGGTTGGGACTCGCACGCATTCAAGCCCGGAGTCCGGCTGCGCATCGGCGGATTGACGATCGACCACCCCGAGGGCCTCGCCGGACACTCCGACGGCGATGTGCTGCTCCACGCCGTCACCGATGCCCTGCTCGGCGCCGTCGCTGCCGGCGATATCGGCAGCTTCTTCCCCCCCGGCGATCCGCGCTGGAAAGACGCCGACTCGTCCATCTTCCTCAACCTGGCCCTGGAAGAGCTCGAACACGCCGGCTACCGCATCGTGAACGTCGACATCACGCTGGTCCTGGCCGCGCCCAAAATCTCCCCCATTGCCGGCGAAATGCGCGCCCGCGTAGCCGACCTGCTGGGCATTGAAATCGACCAGGTCAGCATCAAGGCCAAAACCCCCGAAGGCATGAACCTTGACCATGTGGCGCAGTGCCACGCCGTCGCCCTGGTAGAGCGCGTCCTGGAGACCGAAGAGCTGGCCAGCATGTCTGCCGTCATCGAAACCCAGCGTCAGTTGGAAGACGTAGTCGAAGACCTGCTCAGTTCCGTCCACGGCGTACCCAAAAAGCGCACCATCACCCCCGTGTATGACACGGAAGACATTACGTAAGACAAAGGTCAGTTGTCAGAGATCAGCGGTCAGTTGAGCTGGGTTCCGCATAGTTCGACAATCCCGCGCATGAGGCCCAACACAACCGCATTCAGACGAATAGAACAGGAACCCCATACTGTGCCAGCTTCCTGTCACCCGTCACCAGAACCAGCCCCTCAACCTGTGCCTGAGCGATCAGCAGCCGATCAAATGGATCCCTGTGGTGAAGAGGAAGCTTTCCAACCGCCTCTCCATGACGAACAGTCACCGGCAATTCAGTCAGCCGGAGCCTGCGAATGAGATCGGATACCGGGCGCGCCATGGTCAGATTCCCCAGCGACTGCTTGATGGCCAGTTCCCACGCTGTAACAGCGCTAAGAAAAACCTGGGGCGCTGACCGAAGCCGCAGGGTGATAGCGGCCGGAATCCGCTGCGGATTCTGGTCAAGCCAGACGACGATGTTTGAATCCAGCAGGAAACCCGGCTCGCTCATCGGGGCTTCGCCGGTTCCTCTCCAAACGGGCTCTCTTCGCCATCGTCCAGGAAGTAAGTCAACGGAATATCATCTTCCCAATCGTCAGAAAGGAAAGTGATTCCCAGCAAATTCTGGCCAAACTTGCGCAAGGGCTTTGGCGACTCGCTCTCCGTTGCCATTGGCACAAGTTTCGCCATCGGCTTGCCCGCCTTTGCAATCACAATCTCCTCACCCTTCGCAGCCCGCTCCACCAGGCTCGAAAGCTGCGTCTTCGCCTCGTAGATATTCACCTGCACCGGGGCGGTGAGGTCGTCTTTGATCTGCGGAATCGGATTGGCGGCCATTGCAAGGTCTCCTGCCTGGTTCTCCAGTCGTAGATCCGAAATTCCGGAGGAAGCAGGGGGTTTTAACCCCCTGAAAAAAGGCGAATTTACGTGGCCATCAGGCACAGGCCTTTGCCCCTTTTTCCGAGAATTGAGTCAAATACAACTGGAGTACTCGATGCCCAACCGACCAATTGGTCAAGTTGGTCAATATCGGACTATCTTAGCCGAAGCCAGGAGGTTGGTCAAGTTGGTCAACCATTTTCTCCGCCATTGCATCTCAGGGCCGCCCTCCTCCAGATCGTCACGATTTCCATTGCGGTTTTTCCGCTTTAGCCTTACCTTTGCTCCAAGATCCTATCCTGATGCTGGAGCGTTCCTATGCACACCCTGGCTCTATTCCTGCTCGACAACCAGGTCGACCCTGAAACCGCAAAGCGGATTGTCGGCCTGTTCTTCGCCATCATCCCCCTCGTCATCCTTATCGGCCTGGTCATCGTGATCGTGCCCTTCTGGTTCATCTGCAAAAAGGCCGGCTTCTCGCCGTGGCTGTCTCTCATCTACATGATCCCCTTCGGCAACCTGGTGCTTTACTACATCCTCGCGTTCTCCGAGTGGAAGGTGGTTCCCGCGCCGCCGCAGGGCTGGGCCCCGCCCTATCCTCCGCAACCACCTTACCCACCCCAGCCCCCCTATCCGCCTCAGCCCTGAGTCGGAGGCCCGACCCACCTGCCCCGTGGAGCGGCAATTTGACCCGCCGCTCCACACGCACAAGGCGCTGATGACAGAGCTTCACAGCCGTTTGCCGCGCCCATGCTACCATTGCTGCATTCTGCGTTGGAGGCCAACATGGGCGACCTGCTTCAGCCGTGGCATCTCATTGTTTTATTGGTCGTTTTCTCGTGCATTGTCTTCCCGATCAGAATTCTGCCCTTCTGGTTCATCTGTAAGAAGGCCGGATTCTCGCCCTGGCTTTCCCTGCTCTACATCATTCCGCTGGGCGGCCTGGTCCTCAACTTCGTGCTGGCCTTTGGGGATTGGAAGATCCCACCAGTGGGCTGGAAACAGCAGCCGCCCTATCCGCCTCAATCCTGACCATGCCGCGCCTGAGCTAGCCGGGCAATAGGCCCATGCGAGCCTCCCGCGAGCGTCTGCCCCACCGCAGGCGGTGGGTAGTATGAAGCTCCGTGCCCCATCCATTCCGCTTTTTCCTGCGGAATGGGTGGGAAGCAGTAAGCCAGTGCGAGCCTCCCGCGAGCGTCTGCTCCATGCAATGGTCTGCTCCATGCAGTGGTGCTAGCATCGAAGGGGTAAAGCGACCATTCAAGATGCCTGATTCGACTCCCTCCGCAGTAACCGCTCCGCGCGTCCGTTTTGCCCCTTCACCCACCGGCTACCTGCACGTAGGCAGCGCCCGCACCTTCATCTTCAACTGGCTCTTCGCCCGCCACAACGGGGGCACAATGGTCCTCCGCCTCGACGACACCGATGGCGAGCGCAACTCCGACGCGAGCGTCCAGTCCATTTTCGAAGGCCTGCGTTGGCTTGGTTTGAACTGGGACGAGGAATACAAGCAGTCCGAACGCCTGGCGCTCCACCGCCAGCACGCCGAAGCGATCTTTGCCAAGGGCCTAGCCTACCGCGACTTCACCCCCGCCCACTCTGACTCAGGCGAGCAATCCTCCGCCCAAGGCGCGTGGCTCTTCAATCCCGGCATGCGCGAGCTCTCCCGCGAACAGTCCGACCGCCGCGCCGCCGCAGGCGAGCCCTTCGCCCTCCGCTACCGCGTCCCCCGCGGTCTAGATCGCACGCTGCATTTCATTGACAGCGTCTACGGCGCCCAATCCAAGCAAGCCGACGAAGTCGAAGACTTCGCTCTCCTTCGCTCAGACGGCATGCCCACCTACCACCTGGCCTCCTGCGTCGACGACGCCGACCTCCGCATCACCCACATCATCCGCGGCCAGGATCACCTCACCAACACCTTCAAGCATCTGCTCATCTTTGAAGCCCTCGCCGTCCCCGCGCCGCAGTTCGCGCATCTGCCACTGCTCGTAGCCCCCGACGGCGCCAAGCTCAGCAAAAGGAAGCACGGCCCCGTCGTCAGCGTCACCACCTATTGCGACGCCGGCTTTCTCCCCGCCGCCTTCATCAACTTCCTCTGCCTCCTCGGCTGGTCGCCCAAGAACGATCGCGAAGTCCTCACCCTGGCCGAGCTCACCCAGGCCTTCTCGCTCGAAGGCGTCAACCGCGCCAACGCCGTCATCAACTTCAGTGACGACGCCCCCTTTGACGCCAAAGCCGTCCATCTCAACGCCGAGCACATCCGCGCCCTGCCCGTTGACGAACTAGCCAAGCTCCTCCAGCCCTTTTTTGAAAAGGCCGGCCTCGCAGCCCCGCCGGACAAGCTCCTGTCCGTAACCCCGCTCATCCGCGAGCGCATCAAATTGCTAAAAGACGCCGTCTCCGCCGCCGACTTTTTCTTTCTGCCGGAGCTGGCCCCCTACGACCCAGCCGAGTTGATTCCGCAAAAAGGCGATGCTGCCCTCGCCCGCAAAATCCTTGAGCACGCCCAGCAAGTCCTCACCACCACCGCCTTCGACCACGACTCTTTGGATCAGGCGCTTCGTGCCGCAGCGGTCCAACTCGGCCTCAAAGCCGGTCCCATGTTCCAACCCATAAGGGTCGCCGTCTGCGGACGCAAAAACGCCCCGCCGCTCTTTGAAACCATGGCCATCCTAGGCCGCGAAGTCTGCCTGGCTCGTATTGGCCAAGCCGAAGCCAACCTGCACTCGCTGGTTTCGACGCTTGACATTCTGTAATCGAACGATTACACTTTGGCCATGTTCTCTGTCAGGCCGCTTCCCGAGTTCACCACATGGCTTGACGACCTGAAAGACAGCAAAGTTCGGGGCGCGGTGGCAGAACGAATAAAGCGCCTGTCGTACGGCTTGTTGGGCGACTTCAAAGCCGTTGGCGACGGCGTGATTGAACTGCGCATCGACTTCGGCGCGGGCTGGCGGCTCTATTACACGCAAGTTGGCGCGCAGATCGTTGTCTTACTTGCAGGCGGTTCCAAACGCACGCAGAAGAAAGACATCAAGCGGGCCAAGGCTCTCGCCGCATTGCTCAAAAGCGAAAAGGAGCAAAAATGAAAAAGAACATCAATGTTGATGAGCTTCCTGAATTCGATCCCGCAAAGTACCTGGACAACGAAGAGAGCATAGCCGTCTATTTGACCGGAATTCTCGGAGCGAATGACGCGGCCCTTCTGGCTTCGGCGCTCGGGGACATTGCCCGCGCGCGCGGCATGACGGAGATCGCCAAGGCCGCAGGAATTACCCGGGAAGCGCTGTACAGAGCCCTTCGCCCCGATAGCGCGCCGCGTTTCGACACCATCAGCCGCGTCTGTGCGGCGCTCGGCGTGCGCTTGGTGGCACAAGCCATGCCAATACATGGAAGGAATTGATAATGCGCGATTTTCCTGCTTCAGCAGATGATGTCAGACAACTTGCACTGAAAATGATCGAGTTTCTCAAGAAGAACATTGAAAACACACGTGGACGCCAAGAGTGGACCTATCGGAACTTTGACTTGCTGCAAAAGTTCTTTGGAAAGGGGAACGACGGTCTGGGCTTAGATTGCTGCCCAAATGACACGGAGTGCGAGTTCCTATGGGACTTCGTTGCATACATCCCGCATCGCGGAAATCTACTCATCGCCGAGTCTGAATGGGATAATACCGAATGGGAAAACAAGTTCCCCGAACTCGAAAAGGACTTTGACAAGCTCCTATACTCTCGATCGCCGATCAAGCTTTTCATGTGTAGGATTGACAACCCCGAGCAAGCGGAAAGGATTCGCGCGCGCCTTCAAACTAATATCGAAGAGAGCTGCTCTTATTATTCATCGGGCGAGGCTTTCATCATCTATTGCGTCTGGTGGGCTGAGAAAAATGGCGAGAACCGCGATATTGCCTACATGGTGCAGATTGACGGCGAGCCAAATTACCAGCCGATAGGCGGTAGCCGCTTCGAGATCGCCACAGAATAACAGCCGACAAACAACCACCGATCTTGAAAACTATAGAATTGTGGCGGAAAGCCGGGTACACCTTCGCTCGTGAACTTTGCGAAGGGTCTGAGGCTGCAAATCTCATCCGCCCCACTCCCCAACCTTACGGCCGATACTGTGCCCCGTGATAGATGTGCAGAATTTCAACATCGTTATCCCTCACGCGATAGACCACAATGCAGGGCAAACGCGGCAAAACCAGTTCGCGAGTCCCTCTCCACGTCCGGCGCGACCGCGGTAAGGAGTGGAACGTAATGTTTGGGCTGTTTGGTAGATTTCAAGGATCGTAGATTGTGCAAACGTAGGAAGATGCTGCGCCAGATAATCTCGGATGGATTCCAAATCGTCCGACGCCGCTGGGGTCCAGCGCAGTCGCATCAGGTGTTCAGCATGCGCGCGATGCGGGCATCCATTTCAGCTTCTTCGATGAACGTCCCTTGGTCTGCCTGTTCGATCCCTTTGCGCACACCGGCGCGGAAGCGCTCATCGTCTTCGATCAAAAGCAACGCGGCGCTCTGCACCAGGCGCGCTGGCGCAACCCCCTCCACGCTGGCTATCTGCTCCAGCCTGATTTCCTGCTCGGGGGTGAATTGGACTTCCATCAACAAAGTCTGGCAGCAGCTTTGTGGACTGTCAAGCCGCGCCGCTCGTAATTGAGCGCAGCCCTCCGGTGGGATAATGAAACAAAGCCATGACCGACCCAAATCCGGAAAGCACCGAAGCCAACAGTCAAGCCGCCCCCACGCAGGAAGCCCGTCCCGCCACCACCTTCCTCGCCGATATGATCGCCGAGGACGTGCGCACGCAGAAGTTCGGCGACGCGGTCATCCAGACCCGCTTTCCCCCCGAGCCCAACGGCTACCTCCACATCGGCCACGCCAAGGCCATCTGCATCGACTTCGGCCTCGCCGACCAGTTCGGCGGCAAGACCAACCTGCGCTTCGACGACACCAACCCCTCCAAAGAGGAGCAGGAGTACGTCGACTCCATCCAGGCCGACGTGCGCTGGCTCGGCTTCGACTGGGACCGCCTCTGCTACGCCTCCGACTACTTCCCGCAGCTCTATGACTGGGCCCTCAAACTCATCCAAGCCGGCAAAGCCTACGTCGACGACCTCACCGCCGACGAGATCCGCCAGCATCGCGGCACACTCACCGAGCCCGGCAACGACAGCCCCTTTCGGACCAGGTCCGTCGAAGAGAATCTCGACCTCTTCGCCCGCATGAAGGCCGGCGAGTTCCCCGACGGCACCCGCGTCCTGAGAGCCAAAATCGACATGGCCTCGCCCAACCTCAACCTGCGTGACCCCGTCATGTACCGCATCCTCCACGCCACCCACCACCGCACCGGCGACGAGTGGTGCATCTATCCCATGTACGACTACGCCCACGGACAGTCCGACTCCATCGAGCGCGTCACCCACTCCATGTGTACCCTGGAGTTTGCGGATCACCAGCCCCTGTATAGGTGGTACATTGCCCAGCTCGGCATCTTCCCTTCCGAGCAGACCGAGTTCGACCGCCTCAATATCACCTACACCGTTCTCAGCAAGCGCCGCCTCATTCAATTTGTGAGAGAAAACGTCGTCAACGGCTGGGACGATCCGCGCATGCCCACCCTCTCCGGCTACCGTCGCCGCGGCTTTACGCCCGAGGCCATTCGCGCCTTCGTTGCCGCCGCCGGCGTCTCCCGCACCAACGGCGTCGTCGACATTGAAATGCTGGAGCACTTCCAGCGCGACGACCTCAACCGCCGCGCCAACCGCGCCATGGCCGTCCTGCGCCCGCTCAAGCTGGTCATCGACAACTATCCAGAAGGTCAGGAAGAGTATGTGGAAGTAGCCAACAACCCCGAAGACCCCTCCGCGGGAACCCGCCAGGTTCCCTTCAGCCGTGAAGTCTTCATTGAGCAGGACGACTTCCGCGAAGTCCCTCCGCCCAAGTACTACCGCCTGTCTCCCGGCAAGGAAGTGCGCCTGCGCAACGCCTACTTCATCACCGCGCAGTCTGTGGTCAAAGACGACGCCGGCAACATCGTAGAAGTCCACTGCACCTACGACCCCTTGAGCCGAGGCGGCAACTCGCCGGATGGGCGCAAGGTCAAGTCCACCATGCACTGGGTCTCGGCGGCGCACGCCATCGGCGCGGAAATCAGGCTTTACGACAAGCTCTTCACCAAGCCCGACCCCAACGACGTGGAAGAGGGGCAGGACATTTTGAGCAACCTGAATCCAAACTCGCTGGAGATCGTCACCGGCGCCGCCCTTGAGCCGTCGCTGGCCAACGCAAAGCTGGGCGAACCCGTCCAGTTCGAGCGCGTAGGCTACTTCTGCCTCGACCCCGACTCAACCAGCGAGAAAATAGTCTTCAACCGCACCCTGCCGTTAAAAGACTCCTGGGCCAAGATCGAGAAAAAGGGCTGATCATAAAGCATCTGGGTAAGTCAATGCTTTGAAAGGGCACGGCTTCACAGGCTGCGGAAAAACACTGGCTTCAGGCAAATGTGCGAAAGGGCGCGGCTTCAGCCGTGCCGCAACGGCATCTATAAATCAGCGGGCTTTAGCCCCTGCGGCGCCGATCTCGGAGGAAGCAGGGGCCTTCAGGCCCATGAATACTGGCTTGCAATAAAAATGGCTTTAGCCGCGGACCTTTCGCTTTGGCACACCCGGCTGCCGAGCCTGCGTAACACTTGACAATGTTTGTCATTGGATTATATTGACAAGCATGCGCACCGCGAAGACCATCTCCATCACCCTCCCCCCCGATCTGCTCCTCAAGGCGCAGAAGACCGCCGAGCGCGAAGACCGAACCATCAGCGAACTCTTCCGCGAGGCGCTGCGCCGCTACATTACGGCCGATCCTGAATGGGATGCGTTACTGCGCCGCACACACGCCGCGGGCAACGCGCTGGGCATCGCCTCAGAGGCCGATGTGGAGCGCCTGTCCGATGAATTCAGGCAGGAGCGGCAGTCCGTGGCGCAATGATGCGCGTCGTCGCGGACACCAATGTTTTCATTTCCGCTCTGATGTTCGGGGGCTTGCCGGGGAGACTTCTCGACCTGGCGCTCCGCCGGAAATTCACGCTCGTGACCTCAAAGGCGCTTCTGGATGAGCTGGACGAGAAGCTGGGCGGCAAATTCGCTGTTTCAGAACGCGATGTGCAGGCGATTCGAGCCAAACTCGAAAGCAACGCGACGGTAGTCAACCCGGATTTTGAACTTCATGCTGTTGCCGGCGACCCGGACGACAATCGCGTACTGGAGTGTGCACTGTCCGGCAAAGCCGACTCTATCGTCAGCGGAGACAGGCATCTGCTGCAGATGGTCAGCTATGAGGGGATTACAATTTTTCACGGTCCGTCAGTTCCTGGAGACTTCCGGATTCGAGCGCGCCGAGTTCTAGCCAGGTGGCCCACTTATCGCGGCATCAGGGATTGTGCCCCGTTCATCGCGGCCTTATCGCGATGAGCGGGTCTTCGGACAGGGTCGCAGTGGGATTACGATAGCGGGGTGCTCACGATCCGGATTCTCGGACCCGAAATTTTCCCGAGAATTGCCAGCTAAATCCGCGCCGACCGCGACCGGAGAGGTCTAATCCCTAATCCCTATTCCCTATTCCCTGCTACTTCCCAATCACGTCAATCGCCACCGGAATCGTCTTCGGCGGCATGCAGGCGTTCTTGTCGCAGGCTTGAAAGTGCAGCTTGGCTTCCACCAGGTGATTACCCGCCGCGGCCACAATCTTCGCCTGGATGGTGAATTCGCCGGTATAGACACTGAGCTTGGTCGAGGGGTCCAGAGGCAGCGTGATGTCCACGCCGGCCGGATAATTCGCATCCTGCAAATGCACTCCAGCCCCGTCGGGAATGGAGAACGTAGTCGGAATCAGGAACTCGTCCTTGGGCTTGTTCGAGTTGATATGCAACCCCTGCGCAATGCGGAAGTGCAGCGCCACGTCGCTGGCCTTGCCCGCCGGCACCGTCACCTGCTCGGGGTAGAGATACTCCACCGCCGCGCCCTTCAAAATTGACCGCCCCGTAGAGTCAGCCTGCCCCTGCGCAAGCAGCGCCGCCATAGCAATCGCCGCCCCAGCAACAACAGAAATTCGAATCTTCATTCCCATCCTCAATCGAAACCTTCTGAGCATATCCCGCCGCTCTTCACATATGCGCCAATTGGCGCAAAACTGACCCCTGATCCCTGAAAGCTGCAAGCTTTCACTCTCCCAGCGCCTTCTTGATATTGCCCTCGATGTCGGCCTTCGACGTGAGCCCCAGCTGCACCGCAACCACCGTCCCGTTGCGGTCCACAAAGTACGAAGTCGGCATCGCGTCCAGCCCGTCGTACGGCTTGCTCAGCGTAGCGCCGTCAATCAGCACCGGGTAGTCAATCTTCAACTGCTCAGCGGATTTTTGAATGTCCTTCTTCTCATTGGCAAACAGCTTCGTATCGTCGCGGTCCAGATCGTCCGTAGACACGCCGAGAATCTCAAATCCCTGTGCTGCGTATTGGTTGCGCAGTTCCACCAGCCACGGCGTCTCAATCTTGCACGGACCGCACCACGTCGCCCAGAAGTTGATCAACACCGCCTTGCCCTTGTAGCTGGCCAGAGAGACCTTCTTCCCGCTCAGGTCTTCCAGCGTAAACGCAGGCGCCGGCTTGCCCTTGAGCGGAGAAACAAACTCCGGCGCGCCGCCATTGGCATCGGGAACAAGCTCCCCTTTGGCCGCGGAAGCCAGCAGCCGCTCGGCAGCCTGTTTGCGATACTCATAATTAGCCCATCCAGCCCATGCAAACACGGCCAGAAGGAACAGAACAACGGCGAGAACAATGGTATTGCGCTTCACGGGGATAAAGACCTCTTCACCCCAATTGTATTAGCAAGGGCGGAACGTGGAAATCGCCGGCAACCGAACATCCTCTGGGAACTCCGCCAAAACTGATACCATCAAAAGCCGATGAACGATTCGGAACAAACCAACCGGGAACCAGACTGCCTGGACCCGCCGCCACCCAGCCCCGCGAATCTGGTCCGCACCGAGGCGGCAGCCTTGGAAGCCTTGGCCACGCGTCTTGAAGGCCCCATGGCTGAACCCTTCGCGCGCGCCGTCCAGTTGATTATGCGCTGCGGCCATGAAAACGGCCGCGTGGTGGTCACCGGCATGGGCAAAAGCGGCATCATCGCGCAGAAGATCGCCGCCACGCTTAGTTCCACCGGCAGCCCGGCCCTGTTTCTGCACCCCGCCGAAGCGGTGCATGGCGACCTGGGCGTGCTCCTGCGCGGCGATGTGGTCATCGCCCTCTCCGGCAGCGGCGAAACAGAGGAGATTCTGCGCCTGCTGGCAACGCTCAAGCGCAAGGGCGACGCCCTCATCAGCTTCACCTGCAATCTGACTTCGACCCTGGCTCAGGCCAGTGACATAGCCCTCGACTGCAGCGTCCAGCGCGAGGCCTGCGGCATGAATCTCGCGCCCACCGCCTCCACCACCACCATGCTCGCCCTGGGCGACGCGCTGGCCATCGCCGTCAGCCTGCGCAAGGGCTTTCGCGCAGAGGATTTTGCCGACCTTCATCCCGGCGGTAAACTGGGCAAGCGCCTGGCCAAGGTACGCGACCTGATGCACTCCGGCGATGCCATTCCCAAAGTCGCGCCGACGACGGCCATGACCGACGTGATCTACGAGATGTCGTCAAAGAAGCTCGGCATCACCACCGTGCAGGAAGACGGCCAGTTGCGCGGCGTCATCAGCGACGGCGATTTGCGCAGATTGCTGGAGCGCGAAGGCGGCGCAGCCCTCACCCGCACCGCCGGCGAAGCCATGAACGCACACCCCAAGACCATTTCAGCAGACGAGTTTGCGGCGACCGCACTGGCAATCCTTGAAGAGTGCAAGATCACCTCGCTGATCGTCGTAGACGCAGGCGGAAATGTAGAAGGCGTCGTGCATCTGCACGATCTTTGGGGAGTGGAGCTGATCTAGGCTTGAGCGGGTCAAACCGCCGCGGGAGAATTTGGCGCCATGAAGATCGAAAGTGATTTGGATCGGGTCCGCGAGGATGTCGAAGCGAAGCAGCGAGCAATTCTCTGGGAGGACGCGCAAAGGTGGGAAGAGCGTCGATGAATTCCTCTGGAAGGGCAGCCCAACCGCGAAGCCAGTACAACGGGCTGGCCTCGTCCTGTTCGCTTTCATGTTTCTGCTATTGGCGATAGTATTTGCGTCGATTCCCTTCCAGAAGAGTCTAGAGCGCGGATCGGTCGTTATTTTCTTCATATCATTCTGTCTGTTCCTAGTTTCCATAAGGCTTCTTCGCAACGCGTTTCTCCGAGCACCTCGTCAGACCGAAGCCGACACGACACCTCGTTAAGACAATCAAGACCGCCTGACATTGCATATAGGAACTGCTCCAATTTTTTTGCGCAGGCCTTCAGCCGGAAAACCACATTCCTCCGTTTCTTTGAGTGGCCGGTTCGATCTCTTTATTCAGTGGGAAATCCGCCAGAAAATCCCGATTCGCGCTATGATCTCAGCAGGAGCCGCCCCCAATGACCACCAGAATCGTCCGCGTAGGAAACACCCTCACTGTCGAGATTCCCGAGGAATTGGTCGCTGAGGCATCGCTGCCCGTCGGCGAGCCGCTGCAATGGGTTCCAAACGGCAACGGGAGCATTGCGCTTGTCTCAACAGAAAGCCGGGAGCATATCCACATTCGCGCTGGACTGTCCGAATTAGAAGCTGGCAAGTCCGTCTCGCATGAGCGCGTATCCGAGTGGTTGGACAGTTGGGGCACCGGCAATGAACTTCCCGCTCCCAAATGAAGATCGCCTGGTCTCCCACAGCCATCTCTGACCTTGAGTCGATTCGCAGCTACATCGCCGAGGACAACCTCAAGGCCGCGCGCAGAGTGGCGATAAGAATCAAAGAGTCCGTCAATCGCCTGATCGACTTTCCGCTTTCCGGGAGGTCGGGCCGTGTGCCTGAAACGCGCGAACTGGTAATTCCCGGGACTTCCTACATTGCTGCCTACACGATCCAAGACGACGAGGTGCAAATCGCGGCCGTCCTCCACGGTAAGCAGCCCTGGCCGGAATCGTTCAGCGAATAGCTTCCACCCACCCTCAGACATTTAGAATAAATCCTGCACTAATTTGTCTTGCGCCGGTCTTCCGGCGGGAAAGCAAGCTCAATCATTCCTATGCATCGCTGGTCAAAGCTCTTCATTCCCACTCTTCGCGAGGCCCCGGCAGACGCCGAAGTGGCCAGCCACAAGTTCCTGCTCCGCGCCGGCTATATCCGCCAGCTCGGCGCGGGCATTTACAACTACCTACCGCTCGGTCAGCGCTCGCTCAACAAGATCATCGCCATCGTGCGCGAGGAGATGGACAAGATCGGCCAGGAGTTTTACCTGCCCGCCATCCATCCCAAGGAACTTTGGGAACAGAGCGGACGCTGGACCAGCATGGGCGACAACATGTTCCGCCTCAAGGACCGCAAGGGCGCCGAGCTCTGCCTCGGCATGACCCATGAAGAGATCGTGACCTCGATTGCCCGCAACGAGCTGCGCAGCTACAAGCAGTTGCCGCAAATCTGGTACCAGATTCAGAACAAGTTTCGCGACGAACCGCGCCCCAAGGCTGGCCTGCTGCGCGTGCGCCAGTTCACCATGAAAGACAGCTACAGCTTTGACATCGACAATGCCGGCCTCGACAAGAGCTATGACCTGCACGACGCAGCTTATCGCGCCATCTTTACGCGCAGCGGGCTGAAGTTTGTCGCCGTTGAAGCCGACTCCGGCGCCATGGGCGGCTCCCGCTCGCAGGAGTTCATGGTTTACACAGACGCGGGCGAAGACCTCATCGCAAGCTGTCCGGTCTGCGGCTATGCAGCCAATCTGGAGAAAGCAACTTCGCGTCTCGATCCCGTGGATGAGATGGAGCCGACAGGCGACGGCACGCCGGAGCTGGTCTTCACGCCGGGCTGCGGGGCCATCTCCGATGTGGCCGAGTTCTTCAAAATCTCTCCCGCCTCCGACATCAAGTGCGTTGCCTATATGGCCCTCAAGCGCGGCGTGGGCGGGAAACCGGACACGTGGCACGGCCTTGCAACCTTCCTGCGCGGCGACCACCAGGTAAACGAAACCAAGCTGATTGGCGCGGTCGGCGCGGCGGAGCTGCGCACCATGCAGGCCGAAGAGCTCGCGCAGTTCTTCAACGGCCCCGCTGGATTCCTGGGCCCGGTCGGCCTGAAGCACAATGAAAAGCCTCTTGACGACGGCCTCACAGTCGTCATTGACAAGTCACTCGAAGGCCGAAAGAACCTCGTTGCCGGCGCAAACAAGCTCGACTATCACCTGCGCAACGTTGTGCCGGGCCGCGATTTCACCTGGACCCTCGGCACCGAAATTCGCAGCGTGAATGAGGGCGAGCATTGCCCAACGGATGGTTGCGCGGGCGTGCTCGTCGTGGGCAAGGCAGTCGAGGTCGGCCACATCTTCAAATTGGGCGACAGGTACACAAAGGCAATGGGCGCGCGCGTTCTCGACCCCAACGGCAAGGAAGTGACGCCGATCATGGGCTGCTACGGCATTGGCATCGAGCGCATTCTCACCGCCGCCATCGAGCAATCGAACGACAAGAACGGCTTCTGGCTGCCTCCATCGATCGCTCCGTTTACCGTTGTCGTTACAGTGACAAACTCATCGGATGCAGCGCTGGCCGCCACTGGCGAATCGCTCGCCACGGAACTGGAAGCAGCGGGACTCGACGTGCTGCTCGATGACAGAGACGAGCGTGCCGGCGTCAAATTCAAAGATGCGGATCTGGTCGGCATTCCCTTCCGCATCAACGTAGGCAAAAAGGCCGCGGGCGGAATTGTCGAACTGGTGACGCGCGCAACCTCAACCAGCGTGGACGTTGCATTGACGGACGTAGTGGCGATGGTAAAAGGCAGCTTTTAGCTTCTAGCTCGTACTGCTTTAACCAGGGGATTTGCTGTCGGAGGCCCTGGATTTCGATGCGGGGAATGCAGGAGCTGGAAGCTAGCAGCTGGAAGCTAGTAGCTGTTTTTCGAAGGAGCATCAATGGCGTTAAAGATCAGGATTCCGAGATCACAGAACCGGCGCTCCTGGATGTTCAGGATCTTGATCGTGGTCGGCGGAGCCTTTGCGTTGGGTGCGCTCCTCGTGCTCAGCGTCGGCGGCTATTACTACTTCACCTACCAAAGCATCGTGGACGAGCGCCTCAAGCAGCCGCTGTTTGTGAACACCGCCAAGATCTTTGCCGCGCCGCGTGAAGTCCGCCCTGCACAAAAAATCTCAGTCCGTCTCATCGCCGGCGAATTGCGCGAAGCCGGATACACCGCGGACGGCGCGTCGCAGCTTTCGCAGTTGGGCACTTACTCTGAGGGCCCGCAGTCCATCACCGTGCGGCCCGGCCCGCAGTCCTATCATGCGCAGGACGGCGCAACCATCCACACCAGCGCCGGCGTAGTCGAATCGATCACCGACGACCACGGCCAGCCGCTGGCAAGTTATGAGCTCGAGCCCCTTCTGATCACCGGCCTGAGCGAGGATTCCAATCGCACCAAGCGCCGCCTCGTCACCTACGACGAGATGCCGCAGAACCTCGTCAATGCCGTGCTGGCCATCGAGGACCGCCGCTTCTTTGAGCACAACGGCGTCAACTACTATCGCATGATAGAAGCGGTCTATCGCGACGTGACCTCCGGCCAGAAGCAGCAGGGCGGTTCCACGCTCACCATGCAATTGGCGCGCGGCTTCTTTCTCACTCCGGAAAAACGCATCAAGCGCAAGATCATTGAGATTGTCATCACGTTTCAACTCGAACATCGCTTCAACAAAAAGCAGATCTTCGAGATGTACGCCAACCAGATTCCCATGGGCCAACGCGGCAGCTTTTCTGTCGACGGATTCGGCGAGGCCTCGCAGGCCTACTTCGGCAAGGACGTGCGTCAGCTCAACCTCGCCGAGTGCGCATTTCTCGCCGGCATCATTCAGCGCCCCAGCTATTTCAATCCCTACCGCCATCCGGACCGCACCATCGAACGCCGCAACCTCGTGCTCGATTCGATGGTTGAAACCGGCGCCATTACAAAAGAGCAGGCCGAGCGCGCCAAAGCTGAGCCGCTGCATCTGACCGCGGCCAGCGTGGACGCCAGCGAAGCGCCCTATTTTGTTGACCTGGTTCATGAGCAACTGCTGCAGAAGCTCGGCGATCGCGACTTCAATCACGAGGGCCTGCGCATCTACACCTCGCTCGATCCTGACCTGCAACGCGCGGCCTCCGAAGCAGTCGAAGTGGGCATGAAGAATGTCGACGCGCTGGTCGACAAGCTGCACCCGCATCGCAAGCCCGGTGAAACGATCCTGTATCCGCAGGTCGCGCTGGTGGCGCTCAATCCGCACACCGGACAGGTGCTTGCGCTGGTGGGCGGCCGCAACTACGGCAACTCGCAATTGAATCACGCCGTTGCCAAACGCCCCACCGGCTCGGTCTTCAAGCCCTTTGTTTACGCGGCTGCGTACAACACCGCCATTGAAGGCGCCATTCTGCCCGGCCAGCAAAAAACGTTCTCCGCCATCACCATGCTCAACGACGAGCAAACTACCTACGGGGCTGGCGATCAGGAGTACACGCCGCGCAATTACAAGGATGAGTACCACGGCCAGGTCACGGCCATCTACGCGCTTGCCCACTCGCTCAACAACGCAACCATTGGATTGGCCTCGGAAGTAGGCTTTGAAAATGTGGCCGCGCTGGGCCGCGATTCCGGCATCAGGAACGCGCGCGGAACGCCCTCGGTAGCCATCGGCTCCTATGACGCAACGCCCGTGGACATGGCCGGCGCCTACACCGTCTTCGCCAACAACGGAGTGCACATTGACCCATGGATGCTGGCCAGCGTGCGCAATCCATCCGGCGACATCATCACCGACTTCACGCCCACCACCAAGCAGGTGCTCGATCCCCGCGTAGCCTACCTCACGACAAATTTGATGGAAGGTGTGATGAACTTCGGCTACGGCTATGAAGTGCGCAAGCGCGGATTCACAGCTCCCGCAGCGGGCAAAACCGGAACCTCGCACGACGCGTGGTTTGGCGGATTCACCAGCAACCTCATCTGCATGGTGTGGGTGGGCAACGACGACTACACCGATGTGAAACTGGCCGGCGCGCTCGCGGCTTCCCCCATATGGGCCGAATTCATGAAGCGCGCAGTCGCCTTGCCGCAGTACTCAGATACTCACGAATTCACGCCGCCCGACAGCATTGAAGTGGTGAAGCTCGACAAGGTCACCAACCTGCTGAGCGATGAGGCGTGTCCCGAAGGATACATGGCGGCATTCCTGCCCGGCGCGGCCCCAACAGACACCTGCGACCACCCTGCAGACAAGCGAAATTTCTTGCAGAAGATCTTCGGGCTTGGTGAGAAAAAGCCTTAGTTGTTCTTCTCATAGCGGCAATAACCGCTTTTCACAAACATTCCCCGGAGGAAGAGAATGATCACGTTGAAAGACGCAAAGCGCATCATTGAGGCTGCCGAAGCCAAGGCAACCGAAATTGGCCAACCGATGAATATTGCCGTGGCGGACGCGGGCGGTAACCTGATTGCGCACGTGCGCCAGGATGGTGCGTGGCTGGGCAGCATCGATATCTCCATCAAGAAGGCCTACACCTCGCGGGCCTTTGACATCGCCACCAAAGACCTGGCGACGCATTCACAATCAGGCAACCAGTTCTTCGGAATTCATGCATCCAATGACGGCAAAATCATGATCTTTGCTGGGGGAATCCCTCTCAAGGTGGACGGGAAAGTGATAGGCGCCATCGGTGTAAGCGGCGGATCGGGCGACCAGGATCATGCCGTGGCCGAGGCTGGGGCAGCGGCGCTGTAACTCTGAGATAACCTGGTACTGGAAAGTGCATGTGTATTGGAGAACCGCTCTTGGGTGGGATACCACAGCATTCCATCGCAAGCACAAATTCATCCGGCCAGAAATCTATCCATCAATCGTCGTGCCGTCTGGCATGGGCTGGCAGCGCGCGCACCAGAAAGTAACGCGCGCGTCCGGCCCCTGGATACGCCTGCGAACGCGCTCACCGCAGCGGCGGCATGGCTCTCCATTGCGTCCATAAACCCACAGGCTCGCGGTTGGATCGGCCTCATGCGTGGTGCGCCGCTTGCGGCCGCCATACGTGACAATCGAGTCGCCTGAATCCTCGAGCACGTTCGCTGCAACCAGTCTCTGTGCGACTGCAATCGAAGCCCGCACCTGCTCCAGGCTGAGTGCGGCGACCTTGCAGAACGGATGGATGCCGGCCACGAAGCAGATCTCCGACTTGAAAACATTGCCCACGCCGGCCATCACCTCCTGGTGCAGCAGAACATCGCCAATCTCCTCGTCGGAATGAGCAAGCAGCCGGCCTTCAACCTCAACAGCATCGAATACTTCACTCAGAACGTCGATGGCCGGCGCGGGAATGCGCAGAGCGCGCGCGAGTTCATCGGGCTTCAGCATCTTCGCCACCGGCACGCGAAACCCCACTGCGACATACTCGCTGTTCTCCAGCACAATGCGCATATTCATGCGCGGCTGCTGCCATCGCTCGCCAGGCCGGTAGATGTGCCAGCTCCCGCTCATGAGCATATGAGTAGCGAGCGTTCCGCCGCCGGAAAAGTGAATCAGCAGCCACTTGCCGCGCGACTCCACCTGCTCCACCGTCTGCCCGGTCAGCGGCGTGTCGTCATGAAAGCGTGTGAGCAGCGGGTATGTCGAGCGAAATCCACTCACCGGCTTGCCCGTGAGCGCGCGTCCCAAAGCGCGCGCGGTACGAAAGATTGTGTCGCCCTCGGGCATCGGCTATTGCACCTCGCCGGGCTGCGATTCATGAATGCTCTGCCCAACCGGCAACAGAATGCGGCGCAGGTGCATGCCCAGCGGACCCGGATGAAAACCCGCATCCATAAGAAACCGCGCCATGGGATGCGCCGCGACCGGCTGCCCGTTGATGGTGGTGATGAGCACGCCCTGGTGGCTGCCCCCGCGCATGCGTTCCTGGCCGCGCGCGCAGAGAAAATGCGCAAGGCCCGAGGCGGCCTGCGACCGCTCAGGCTCTTCGGGAGGCAGAAAAACAAGCACATTTGGATTGCCTCGGCGAAGCCACGCAACCAGTTGCCCGTTGCGCAAAATCACCTCGGCGTATGCTGAACGCGTCAGCAGCCGCGGCGCCGACTCAGAGTCTTCATCGGCAACGGGAAGCTCGGGCCAGCGCAGAACCGATCCGTAGGGATTAGCCGGATCGGCCGCGGCCAACTGCACGAACTCAGGCTTCTCCTCGGGCGGCGCAGTGCGTAACTGGCGCAGCAGATCCACCGCGGCCGGCAACGCGAACTGTGTCGCGCCCAGGCCCGCCACAAAATATCCACGGCGAATCCGTCCGCTCTCTTCAAGCGCCTTGAGCACGTCGTAAACCGCCGAGAATCCGCCCGGCACATTCTCCGCCGCCACCGATTCCCGCATCAGCACGCCGTAGCGATTGAGCAGTTGCAAAGCCAGCGCATGGCTCGCCTCGGTCGCCGACGGGCCAGCATTCTCACTCCCCTTCTGCGCACGAACAGGCAGCAGCGACCAGCGCCCCTGCGCAGTAGGCGGCGTAGTCTTGCGCGAACGAAACACAGCGCCGGTCTGCAATCGCCGCGGCGCCCGCGCACTGTCAGGCTTCGCGATGTAGGCGCGCAGAGCATGCAGCGAATCATTCGTGATGAGTCCGCGCCACACCAGGTTCCACAGCGCGTCGATGGTCTCGCCGGGATAGCCGCCGCCTACTGCCGCATGCAGCGCGTCGAAGAAGCTTGCGCCTGTGGATTCAAGCACGGAAAGCAGCTTCTCTTCGCGCTCGGTGAGGGGTTCAGTCTGCGGCCTCTGTTGCATCAGCAGCGGAAATTTGTCGGCAAGAAACAACGCAATGCGCCCGTCGCGTTCGCCGATGGGTTCCACGCCCGCCCACGTCACTTCGCCCGCGGCAATCAGCGTATCCAGGCCTGCCGAAGCATACTCCGCAATGCGCGCAGGCAAAATCGCAGACTCCAGCAACGATGCAGGCAGCGGCGCGCCCTGCAAGCTCTCGATCGCGTCCAGCAGCGCGTCCAGGTGCCCATGCCCGCTGCGTCGCGGCGAAAGCAGCCCCTGCCAGTGCGTGAGGAAACGCGCCAGCGTGTGCTGTTCCACCGGCTCCACTTCGCGCCGCAGCTTTGCCAGCGATTTGCGGCGAATCAGCCGCAGCATCTCCGCATCGCACCACTCGCGGTGAAGTCCTCCCGGACGAAAACCCCCTTCGAGCACGCGCCCCTCATGGGCAAGTTGGCGCAGCGCGGCTTCCACAGCTTCAGCATCCAGCGCAAATCGATCGGCAGCCTCGCGCGTTGTGAACGGCCCATGCGTGCGCCCATAGCGACGCACCAGTTCGAGCACTGGATGCGCAACTGTCTCGAGCAGCGCCGTAGCCAGACCTGGCGGCAGCGGAACACCCAGCGCATCGCGATAACGCGCCGCATCTTCAGCCGCAATCAATCTCCGTTCGCCCGCAATCCGCAGTTCGAGCAAACGGCGTGAGCGCACAAGGCGATCCACATGCGTCAGCAAATCGGGTGAGACCACGCGACGCGCCAGTTCATCACGGGATAAATCTCCCAGTCGCAAACAAAGATCGTGAATACCGTCTGCCGAACGCGCGCGATAATTTTCAGGCAGGCACTGCGCAATCTCCTCCACCTCGGCAATCGCATCGGCATCGAGCAATTCGCGCAAGTCCGCTTCACCAAGCAATTCGCGCAACTGGTCCTGATCAATCGTCAACGCCTGCGCGCGCCGCTCTGCCAGCGGAGCATCGCCGTCATAAAGAAAATTCGCCACGTAGCTGAACAACAGCGACGCCGCAAAAGGCGAAGGCTTGCGCGTCTCCACGACATGTACGCGGAGCTGCCGCTGCTCAATCGCGCGCAGCGTTTCAATCAGCGCCTGCATGTCAAACACATCGCGCAGGCACTCGCGATAAGCCTCAAGCAGCAGCGGGAACGAAGGATACCGAGACGCCACGCTGAGCAGATCGTAGGAGCGCTTGCGCAACTGCCACAGCGGCGAGCGCGCATCGGCACGGCGGCGCGGCAACAGCAGCGCGCGCCCCGCCGCCTCGCGAAAACGTCCCGCAAACAGCGCCGTCGTTCCCAGTTGCCGCAGCACCAGCGCCATGGCCTCGCCCGGCTCGACAAGAAACCAATCGGGATCGGGCGGCGCATCCGTATCAGGAAAGCGCAGCACAAAGCCGTCGTCGCCCCACAGCGTTTCCACCTCCGGGCCGCCGGCGGCGCGGATGCGCGCGCTCACCGCCATCGCCCAGGGAATGTGGATGCGGCTTCCAAAAGGCGTCAGCACGCACACGCGCCAGTCGCCCAGCTCGTCGCGGCAGCGCTCAATCACCACCGTGCGATCGTCGGGAACCGACCCTGTAGCCGCCTCCTGATCGGCAAGAAACTGCATCAGGTTTTCCGCCGCGCCAGGATCGAGATCGTGCTCCGCAACCAGACGCGTCAGCGCTGCAGGCTTCGGCAATGCGCGCAACTCGCGTACCAGCGCGCCGATGCGGCGTCCAAACTCCAGTGGCCGTCCCGGCCCGTCGCCCTTCCAGAAGGGCATCTTCCCCGGCTCGCCGGGCGCGGGCGTCACCAGCACACGGTCATGTGTAATCTCGACAATCCGCCACGTAGACGCGCCCAGGATGAACGTCTCGCCGGGATGGCTTTCGAAAACCATCTCCTCATCCAGCTCGCCCACGCGCACGGACTTGCCTTCGCTGTGCGCCAGAAAAACCCCGTAGAGCCCGCGATCCGGGATCGTTCCCGCATTGAGGATCGCCAGCCGCGCCGCGCCGTCGCGTGCAGTCACCACGTTGCGAATGCGATCCCACGTCAGTCGCGGCCGCAGCTCAGCAAACTCGTCCGAGGGGTAGCGACCACTCAGTAAATCGAGCACGCCTTCAAAGGCCGCGCGTGTCAGTGCGCCGAAGGGCGCGGCGTGGCGAACCATCTCAAACAGCGCGTCGACGCTGACTTCGGGCTTCGGAGTCTCAGCTTCCTTCCGCGCTCCATCCCATTCTTCAAACTTCAACTCGGCGGTCAGGTTCTTCGCGCGGCGTGTGGCCTTGACGATCTTCGGTTTGCGCGAGGGCGCGGGAGCCGACGGAGGATGGGCGACAATCGCCACCAGTTGTTGCGCCAGCACGTCCAGCGGATTGCGCGGGTAGCGTGTGGACTCAATGTGCCCCTCATGCATGGCGCGGGTGACGGCGGCGCAGGCCACCAGGTCAGCTCGATACTTGGGAAAAAGAATGCCCTCGCTCACCGCATCCACGTGATGCCCTGCGCGGCCAATCCGCTGCATACCGCTGGCCACCGAAGGCGGCGCTTCAATCTGAATCACCAGGTCGACAGCCCCCATATCGATGCCCAGCTCCAGCGTCGACGTGGCGCAGAGCGCGCGAATCTTCCCTGCCTTCAACTGCTCCTCAATGATGGAGCGCTGCGGCGCGGCGAGTGAGCCATGATGTGCGCGCGCAATGTCCTCCCCGGCCAATTCATTCAGCGCGCCGGCCAGCCGCTCGGCCACCTGCCGGCTGTTCACAAACAGGATCGTCGAGTTGCGCTCGCGAATGATTTCGAGCAGCCGCGGATGAATCGCATTCCAGATCGACACCCGCTTGGGCGCCTGCGAAGCCGGACCGCTGGGCAGATATTCCTGCTCGCCCAGCCGCGTCATATCCTCAACGGGAACTTCAATTCTCAACTTCAAACGCTTGGGAGCACCGGCATTCACAATCGTCACCGGGCGATAGCGGAGTCGGCTTGCAGGCGTGCCGAGGTCTGAGGGACCAGGGACTAAGGGACCAGGGACTAAGGGACTTGCCGTGAGCGATTCATCCGTATGTACGATAAGCGGAGACAGTTCCCGAACCTTGAAACCATCAAGGTCGCTTTCAAAATCCGCCTCGGCCGGAACCGGGTCTTCAGTCCCTAGTCCCTCAGTCCCTAGTCCCTGTTCTTCTACTCCGCCAAGAAACCGTGCCACTTCTTCCAATGGCCGCTGTGTCGCCGATAGCCCAATGCGTTGCAGCCTCCGCTTCGTCAGCGCCTCCAATCTTTCTAATGAAAGCGCCAAGTGTGCGCCGCGCTTGGTCGGAACCAGCGCATGAATCTCGTCGATGATCACCGTATCCACCGTGCGCAGAGCCTCGGAAGCCTGCGAGGTGAGCAGCAGGTAAAGCGACTCCGGGGTGGTGATCAGAATGTCGGATGGATTGCGTGCAAAACGGGCCCGCTCGCGCTGCGGAGTGTCGCCGGTGCGCACGCTGATGGTGGGCTCGCGAAACTCCACGCCCATGCGCCGCGCCATGTTGGCCATGCCGGCCAGGGGCGAACGCAGATTGCGCTCCACATCCACGGCCAGCGCCTTCAGCGGTGAAATGTAAACGATCCGGCATCCCTTCGCATCGGCAGCTCTTTGATCTCTGA
>Ga0302195_10000236_pt1 | contig 41969 bp, 27 predicted proteins | sample II_Bog_N1_2_FD_198778 | JGI IMG/M metagenome (GOLD analysis project Ga0302195, IMG submission 198778) | Peat permafrost microbial communities from Stordalen Mire near Abisko, Sweden - II_Bog_N1_2 | ecosystem: Environmental > Terrestrial > Soil > Wetlands > Peat | place: Sweden: Abisko...
TTTTTCTTGAGGCTCCGAATCGCGCGCAGCTGCGTAGACCAACTAATGTTACTTCCTGTCGGCATCTCCCCTTTTCGAGAGATAACGTCGGCGATCGCAATGCTTCTTTCTTCTCGACCGTATAACTCAAGCGGCAACGTGCAGTTCTCGAACGAATCTTCCCAAGAATGACGGTCGGGTAGCTCCTCCTGATACTGGTTCCATGCCGTGGGCATAATTTCGGCCTCAGTGTTACATGGCAATATGCGCGTAATACAGGAAAAATTGAAATCAGTAAGTTCACGAATCTTCTCCCTGCCGGCTAATGGCGTATATCCAGTCTCAAACTTGATGCAGCCGGTGCATGCGCCGGGCGAACCAACCCAGTACTCCGGGTGCAGCAGACGCAGGTTCAGATTCTCGTAAGGCTCAAAATCATTGACGGCGGTCGCCCTTCCGAAGATCTCACCAAAATCCAGTTGATAACTGCTTTTTTCAAGGACTCCACCCTTGACATATAAAGTGGCCACAACGAAACCGCCCCTCTCGCCCAGAAACACGCTCGACACAGAGAACAATCGCAGGAAGGGGTAGCGGTCAACATGTGCCCAGACGAACGTGCTGAGCGTGTCCTCGATAACGATTCGGTATTCGCAGCGCTCCGCCGTACAGGAACCTTCGTAGCTGCCCCAAACACCCCATCGCGTCATAATCTTCTGCGCATCGGCCCAAGTGCCCTTATGGCTTTGCAACTCGCGCATGTCGGCCAGCAGTTGCTCCGCCCGCCAGCGCAGAATACGTTGCTGAATCTGCACAAAGACCGCCAGCCCGGCAACCAGCGCCAAAGCCACAACGCAGCCAACACGCAGTATCCTGCCCCAACGTATTCGCAAGGTCATTTCTAGATAGACACCAAGGGCACCATGAATGTTCCCGAAGAATTGCCAGCCACTGACAACCTACATCTGTATCTTCACCGGCCAGGTCTTCCAGATCTCCGCGCAATAGTCGCGAATCGACCGGTCCGAGGAAAACTTCCCAATCCGCGCCACGTTCAGAATCGACATGCGCGTCCAGGCGTCCTGATCCTTGTAGGCCGCGCTGACCCGGTCCTGGCAATCGACGTACGACTGATAGTCGGCCAGCAGCATGTACTCGTCGCTGTTCACCAGAGAACCCGCAAGCGGCTCGAACAAGCCCCTGTCGCCGTGCGAGAATTCGCCGCTCAAAAGCGAGTCGAGCACCTCGCGGAGCATCGCATTGCTCTCGTAGATCGCCCGCGGATTGTAGCCCTCCTGCTTGCGCTTCTCGACCTCGGGCGTGGTCAGCCCGAAGAGGAAGAAGTTCTCCTCGCCCACCTCTTCGCGAATCTCAACATTGGCCCCGTCGAGCGTGCCGATGGTGACCGCACCGTTCATGGCAAACTTCATATTGCCGGTTCCCGAGGCCTCTTTGCCGGCCAGCGAAATCTGCTCGCTCAAGTCCGCGGCGGGATAGACTCTCTGGCCCAGCTTGACACTGTAATTGGGCAGAAAAACGACTTTCAGCCTTCCCCGCACCAGCGGATCGGAGTTGACGGTCTCACCCACCGAGTGAATCAGCTTGATGATCAGCTTGGCCATGCGATAGCCGGGCGCGGCCTTTCCGCCAAAGACGAAGGTTCGCGGCACAACCTCCGCATCCGGATTGTGCTGAATGCGCTTGTACAAGGTGAGAATGTGCAGCACCTGCAGGTGTTGCCGCTTGTACTCATGGAGCCGCTTGACTAAGACATCAAAGATCGATTCCGGATCGGTCCGTATCCCCAGCCGGTCGTCGATATATTTGGACAGCCGCGTCTTGTTGTCCCGTTTGATCGCGCTCCACTCCTCGCGGAATTCCTGGTCGTCTACCAGCGGTTCCAGCCGCCGCAGCTTCTCCAGGTCGTGGATCCAGCCAGAACCCAGCCGCGCCGTCAGCAGTTGCGCCAACCTGGGATTGCTCAACACCATCCAGCGCCGCGGCGTCACTCCGTTGGTCTTGTTCGAGAACTTCTCCGGCGTCAGCGCGTAGAAATCGCGGAGCACGTGAGTCTTGAGCAGCTCAGTATGCAGCGCGGCCACGCCGTTGATGGCGTGGCTGCCCAGCGAGGCCAGGTGCGCCATGCGCACAAATTTTCCACCCTCCTCATTGATCAGCGAAAGGCGCTGCACGCGCCCTTCGTCGCCGGGAAACTTCGCCCGCACATTCTCCAAATGCCGCCGGTTGATCTCGTCGATGATCTCCAGATGCCGGGGCAGCAGCGAGCCAAAGAGATCCTGCGGCCACTGCTCCAGCGCCTCCGGCAGCAGCGTGTGATTGGTATAGGAAAGAGCATTCTGCGTGACATTCCAGGCCGCATTCCACTCCATCCCGTGCTCATCCATCAGCAGCCGCATCAGCTCGGCCACGGCGATCGCCGGATGCGTATCGTTCATCTGGATAGCGAAACTGCGGTGCAGCTCGGCCAGCGGACGGTGCTGCCCCACCTGAATCTTCACGATATGCTGCAAGCTGCACGAGACAAAAAAGAACTGCTGCGCCAGCCGCAACTGCTTGCCCTGCACGCCTTCATCGTTGGGATAGAGAATCTTCGAAATATTCTCGCTCGCTACCTTGTCGGCCACGGCGCCAAAGAAATCCCCATGGTTGAAAGTCTCGAAGTTGAAGCTCTCCACCGCCTGCGCTGCCCACAGGCGCATGGTGTTGGCCGTGTTGGTGCGGTAGCCCAGAATAGGCGTGTCGTGCGGAACTCCACGCACCACCCTCTGCGGAATCCACTCGACAACCTGCCGCCCCTTGGCGTCGGTGTGCCTCTCCGTGCGCCCGCCCATCTTCACTTCAAAGGCATCTTCGGGCCGTTCCAGCGCCCAGGGATTGCCCAGCCTGAGCCATTTGTCGGTCGACTCCACCTGCCAGCCATCGCGAATCTGCTGATTGAAGATCCCGTACTCGTAGCGGATGCCATAGCCGATGGCAGGAATATCCAGCGTGGCCAGCGAATCCATAAAGCAGGAAGCCAGGCGGCCCAATCCGCCGTTGCCCAGCCCCGGCTCCTCTTCCTGCTCGATCAGCACATTCAGATCGATGTCCAACTGCCGCATTGCCTGCTCGGTCTCGTCGTAGATCCCGAGGTTGATCAGGTTGTTCGCGAGATGCGGCCCGGTCAGGAACTCCGCCGACAAATAGCAGACCACCCGCACATCCTGCGCCTGGTAGTTCTTCAGTGTCTGAATCCACCGTTCCACCAGCCGGTCGCGCACCGTGTGCGCCAGCGCCATGTAGAGGTCGTTCACCGTGGCCCGCTCGGTTGACCGGCCCTGCACGAAGACCAGGTTGTCCAGAAAGGACTGGACCAGCGCCTCGACGCTTAGCTCGGTTCTCTGGTCCTTGTTTGATCCAGCATGGCGCGATTCCCCTCGCGGGAGTCTTACGGTAACATTTTCGGTCATTCCAATCCCTCATTCCAAACTGACAGAGAGTTCCTTCCACTCCGGGGAGCAGTCTTCCAAAGATAATTCCCTACCGGCCAACAAGCGATGAAAAAAACGCGCCAAAGATGCGGTGGAAGGCGGTGCATGGCCCATTTTAAGATCTCCCATGCTCTTTTGGTCGATGCAACCGGCCCTCGGCCTCCTGCGATAAGCTGTTGCGGAGGCATTTTGTCGATCCGGCCCACCAACGTGAAGCTCCGTGCCCCATCCTTTCGCTTTTTTTCTGGCGAAAGGGTGGGAATCCTCAAACCAGCCATTGGCCGAATCTAAAAACAGCGGAAGGGTTCGATTCCATCTACGTTTTGTATCAGGGCACGACTTCAGTCGTGCCGCAAACGCCGCATAATCAACGCTGGGCTTTAGCCCCTGCGGTTTGCTTTTTGGGGGACAAACGAATCATGAACGCAATTCTAGGCATCGACGGCGGTGGTACCCGAACCCGCGCCTCCATCGTGGCGGGTGACCGGCCGCTGGCGCGCGCTGAGAATGGCTCCATCAAGCGCCTGCGGGTGGGCGCCGAAGCCGCCGAAGCCAACCTGCGCGCTCTGCTCAAGGAGGTCTATGCTCAGGCCGGTGTGACCGTCGTCCGCGCCGCCTCGGTCGGAGTGGCCTCTGCCTCCATGCCCGGCACGTCGGAGTGGATCACGGCGGTCTTGCACGACTTTGCAGTCGAGCGCTCCGAGGTCGTAGGCGACGAGGTCATCGCTCTCGACGCGGCCTTCCGCGGAGGCCCCGGAATCCTGCAGATCGCCGGCACCGGAACCAACACCATCGGCCGCGCGCCCGACGGCAGCCGGGAGTCCGCTGGTGGCTGGAGTTCGCGCCTCGGCGACCGCGGCTCCGGCTACTGGATCGGCCTGCACAGCGTTCGCCGCGCGCTCAATGCCTACGATCGTGAGGAACCAACGCAAGTTCTCGACAGAGTTGGCGAAATCTGGGGAACACCCAGCCTGGACGATCTGGTCAACCTGGGCGACAGCACGCCCGGCCCGGACTTCGCTGCCCTCGCCCCCGCCATCAACGAGCTAGCTGAATCCGGCGATGCAGTCGCCCGCGAAGTCCTCGCCGAAGCCGCAACGGATCTCGTCAACTTTGTCCTGCTGGTCCGCTCCAAGCTCCGCCGCAAACACGCGATCGAGGGCGAAGTCCCCGTAGCCGAAATTCCCGTAGCCTGGACCGGCGGCGTCATCGAACAGATGGCGCTGGTGCGCGAAGCCTTCTTCGCCGGCCTGAAAGCCGCCGCCCCGGAGATGCCGGTAGGGCACGAGCCGGTGGTCTCACTCGAAGGCGCCCTGTGGCGCGCCCAATGCATGGCGGGGGATAACAGTTAAGTAGGTTGAATTGCCTCTTTTAATGAACGAGCCCAGGACGCGCGGCACTTCACCAATTCTGAGAGCCCGCGAACGACCAATCTCTATGGCAGGCGGCAGGATGAAATGTAATTGAAAGAGGTCGAGAGGATTGCGATTTGACCGAACTGCGCCAGAGCAAAACCAGGGATGGTGTAGCCTGATTCGCATCGAAGAAGGTCGCCACTCTCTGTTGGTCGCGTCTACTTGAGTGCACGGGTTTCGGGATACGTCATCCCTGGTTTTGCTGTAGGCTGATTCAATGACTGCATACCGCATTTCTCAAAACGGCCCGGAACGTATGCCATGAATCAACAACCACCGTTGCGCCTCATAGTGCTCATGCCCCTCCGGGACGACTGGCTCTCTGCCGCGGAATTGATCCGGCGGCTTGACAAAGCCATTTCTTCCGATGCCTGCACTGTGGAGATTCTCCTGGTCGATGATGGTTCGGTGCAAGAATGCGACCGTAACGACTTCCAAGGTGGCTTCTCTGTCGTGCGATCCATACGAACTCTACGTCTGCGCCGCAATCTTGGCCACCAGAGGGCAATCGCCATCGGGCTGGTATACGTTCAACAAACAACTGGCTGCGACGCAGTAATCGTAATGGATGCCGATGGAGAGGACACACCAGAGGGTGTGGTACAACTGCTTCGCGCCTATTCCGAAAACCATGGAGATAAAGCAGTCTTCGCGGAGCGGAGCCGGCGTTCGGAATCTCTGCAGTTTCGATCTTTTTATCTGCTCTACAAGTTTCTTCATCGGTGCTTGACCGGCGTGAATGTGCGGGTGGGGAATTTCAGTATTCTGCCTTCTTCGTATCTGAATACCTTCGCCGTGATGAGCGAACTGTGGAATCATTACGCTGCTGCGGTATTTCGAAGCAGACTTCCCTTTACGATGATCCCGATTCCGAGGGGAGCCCGGATTGCCGGAACTTCCAGGATGAATTTTGTCGCTTTGGTTTCCCACGGTCTCAGCGCCATCTCGGTGTTCGGAGACATCGTCGGAGTGCGTCTTCTGATCGGGTCTCTAGCCGGTTCGCTGCTGGCCGCCTTGGGGATCGTTCTCGTCGCCATGACCAGGTTTCTCACAAACTGGGCGATACCTGGGTGGGCTACTTATGCAACCGGAACTCTCGCCATCATCATGATTCAGTTGATCACGATTGCGACGAGCTTTACGTTTTTCGTGCTCTCCAATCGGACGAATCTGGGCTTTATTCCTCTGCGGGATTACTCATTATTCGTGGAGGAGGCAGTCAAAGTTTATTCTCATGAGTGACTTCAAGTATGTCGGCTCCGAACTGGAACTGTTCGCGGACGTGTTGAACTGGAAGGCATATTGGTCCGGGCAGATCCGACCATTCCTCAGGGGCGACATCCTCGAGGTGGGTGCCGGGATTGGATCGAATACCCGGCTTCTCGATCCCGGTTTCTCAGGACGGTGGGTATGCCTGGAGCCCGACCCTGAACTCGTCGGCCAGTTAGTCAAGAACTTAGAAGAAACGAATCCTCGGCGTCCGTACGAAACGGTCTGCGGAACAGTGGAATCGCTTGCCGGACAGCAATTCGATACCATCATCTACATTGATGTCTTGGAGCATATCGACAACGACCGTGACGAACTCGATCGGGCGGCATCGCACCTTCGGCCTGACGGTCACCTCATCGTCCTATCGCCCGCGCACCAACGCCTCTTTTCTCCGTTCGATGCGGCCATCGGGCACTTCAGGCGTTACAATCGCTCGATGTTGCTTGGGATTGCGCCAGCAAGCCTGCGACTGGAACGAATGAGATATCTGGATTGCGCCGGCCTGATCCTGTCGGCCGCCAATATGTTATTGCTTCGGCAATCCATGCCTGCAAAAGCTCAGCTCAAATTCTGGGATCGCTGGATCGTCCCGGTCTCGCGAGTCCTTGACAGGCTGTTTTTCTATTCCGTTGGCAAAACAATCGTAGCCGTCTGGAGATTCTCTGCTACCTTACCTTTACGCTAGCGACTCCGAAATATTGCGCAACACACCGATTTGACCATTTGCCAGGGTTAGGGCCTATATCCCCGCCAAAATAGCTATTGGGATGGTTGCGGTCGAGACTGTCCACTAGAACTTCGGAGTGCGCATCCGATGCCTTCAGCGTTGCGAACCTTTGCGTAAGCTGCGCGTTCCAGCCTTGCGTCCTTCCACTTATGAGATCCATCGCCACCATTGCGTTATTAGGACTGGCGGCAATCAGTACCGCAATCAAGAATACGATGAGAGACAGAAAAGGAGCGCGCAACCTCGGAATCGACACCTCCGGCAGTGCCTTTGACACAACAACTGCAACAGCCAGTGAACCGATCAGAAATACGCCGGATATCAAGTCCAGCGTCCTGGCTGGCGGCGGTGACTTCAAGGTCCAAATGGGCCCAGCTACTACCAAGAAAAGGATGCAGGCCTGCAATCCAACGGCGACCTTGCGATTGATGCTCGGAATCCCTTGGCGAAACGATTGGAACGCCGGATCAAAGACCACAATCGCGCACAGCATCCAAAGCTTGAGATCTAACAACCATGGAAGCAGGTACTCAAGGGACACCTTCAAGAAAGATCCGACGACCCTTATGTTACCTTTCTGCGGATCATACAGGGAATATTGATACAGGGCGCGGATGGCGTTTCCCGGAGCAACGACAACGATCGCAAAGCCGAGACACGCAATCAAACAGATGGCTAACCAGGTCAGGCGGTCAGGGCGCTTCCGAATAAAGATAACAGCGGTGCTCAAGGTGAGCACTAACACTAATATGAGCCCCACGAGTTCGTGCATCCCCGGCGCTGCGAATGCCAGAGCCGCCGCAATCGCGAACCGCCAGGCCTTAAGAGGACGATCCGCGTTAGAGGAAGATAACAGCGCCAGCAACGCAACCGCTAAAGCCAAAGACAGCACGTTTTCAATTGCGCCGGTTACCCAAAACACTCCTTCGGCAATGCTCGGCATGTTCGCCCAATAGATGCCTGCGAGGAGTGCGGTTAGCAGGAGGGCTGCGGAGGGCCGACAGCCGAACCGGCGAGCGGCGAAATAGATTAGCCAAACTGAAACAAGAGCTATGAGGATGATCCAAACTGGGTAGAAATGGGTAACAGGCAGAGCGCCGAGGACAACCGTTTCAAGACCAATGGAAGCCCATCTGCCGCTCCAATTGTTATAGGTCCACACCACGGATGGGATGAGGCCTGTAGGAAACACAGCGGGCGGAAACTGGGTAGCCGGAACTGCCGCAGCTCGGCAGAAATCATCCTGCAGCGGCAGTGCCCGCGCCGCAGTCAGGAAAAAGCCAATCGCGCTGAGAGCCAAGGAGAGCGCGAGGCTTGCTAAGGTGAGCAGCCGAAACCAGGACCTCGCGGCGATTCGGTCCGAGGAGCGGGTGAGCGGTGTCGTTGAAACATCCGGCATACATTGGCTAGAGTATCACTCACCGTGAGATTGCTGGCCAATACTCCAATTCGCGCCCTACGGCCTGTGGGCAAGAAGCCGGGTGCCTTTCGATAAGGCCAGAGGCCTTGTCAAGACACACAACTCCTTGCGGTGCGTGAGTAGCGTTTGCCGCACCGCATGTGCCTTAGCCCAGCAACTCTCCGACAAGCCCCGCCGCCGCCTTCAGCGCCGCATCGATTCCCGCCTGATCCTTGCCGCCGGCCTCGGCGATCTCCGGCTTGCCGCCACCCGATCCACCGACAAGTTTGGCAACAGCTCCCACCAGCTTGCCCGCCTGGATGCGCTTGGTCAACCCCGGCGTTACTCCGGCGATCAGTGCGACCTTGCCCTCGGGTTGAGCGGAGGCCAGCACGACCACGCCCTCGCCCAACTTCTGCTTCAAATTGTCAACAAGCGTGCGCAACTGCCCGCGTTCGAGCGAATCGGCCCGCAAGGTCACCAGCCGCACACCCTTCACGTCCACTCCGCGCGCAAGCGCCTCATCCAGCGCCCCGGCAGCCGACTTCATTCGCGCCTCTTCGAGCTCCCGGCGCAACCGCTTCAGTTCGTCTTCCTGCGAAGCCAATTTTGCCCGGAACGAATCCGAAAGACTGCCCCCCGCCGCAGGAGGAGCCAGTTGCGTGACGATTTGTGAGACGGCAAAATCCTGGCGGAAAGCATCGAGCGCACCCATGCCGGTAATTGCCTCCAGCCGCCTGACCCCGGAAGACACGGACCCCTCGCTGACAATCTTGATCAGCCCGATCTCGCCCGTAGCCCGCGTATGCGTTCCACCGCAAAGCTCCGTCGAGAAGCCATCCGAAAGCTTGACCACGCGCACCTTGTCGCCGTACTTTTCGCCGAAGAGCGCCATGGCGTGGTATTCATTCACGGCCACATCGATCGGCACGTCTTCAATGGTCTCGACGCGCGCATCGGCCAGCACTTCCCGATTCACAATGGACTCGATCTCTTCCAATTCTTCATCGGCCACCTGCGCAAAATGCGAAAAGTCGAAGCGCAGACGATCCGGATGGACCGCCGAACCCGCCTGCTTCACATGCGTACCCAGAACCTGCCGCAGCGCAGCATGGAGTAGATGCGTGCCCGTGTGGTTGCGCCGGATCGCGTCGCGCCGTTCTCCGTCAACAACGGTCCGCACGTGATCGCCGACCGCGAGCGACTCCTTGAGCAGAGCCTTGTGCGCCCGCACCCCCTGCACCGGCAGCACGGCCCCTTGAATCTCAGCCACGGTCGTATTCCCATCCGCCGAGGTAAACCACCCCGTATCGCCCGTCTGCCCGCCCGAGTCGCCATAAAAGCTGGTCTGATCGAGGACAACATCAACCAGCTCCCCAGCCGCCGCCGCCGGAACGCCCACCCCATCCTTAACAATCGCCAGCACCTCAGCGCCTTGAGCGGTGAGCTGCTTATATCCAAGAAAATCCGTCTTAGGCAATTCGCGATAAGCCGGGCTGGCGGATTTCTGGCTTCCACCCTTCCACGAAGCGCGCGCCCGCGCCTGCTCTTCTGCTCGGGCAGCTTCAAAGCCGACGTCATCAAAGTCTATTCCGGCATCGTGACAGGCGTCTTGAATGAAATCCTTTGGCAGCCCATAGGTTTCGTAGAGGTGGAAGGCTCGGTCGCCTCGAAGTTTGAGTGGAGGTAGTACCGCGTTCCGGCGCTCCTCGGCCACCGCCTCTGCTGCTCGTTTGTTGGCGACTTCTATGCTCTCCGAGACTGCCCTTTCAGCCGCGGCTTTTTCTGAATGGTCCTCACTAGATGCCGCAAGACGATCGTTGAACTTGAGAGTTGGATCTTCATCGATGAACTGACGGATTAGGAGGTTTTCTCGCTCGTTAATCCTGATCATCTCCCTTTGGTTCTCCTGTTTGGCCTCCGCGAACGCCGATTCTATCTCCTTCTCAAGTGCCAAGGCACCGATCTTTAGGACACGATCGAATTGCTTTTCTTCTGTCTTCACCACTTTGGCCACGCGCGGAGCCAAATCCACCAACTCTGGATACGCATCGTGCATTAGGTCGCGGACGACGTAGACCATTTCGAAGAGGAACGGCTTTTCCTGGCCGAGCAGGCGGCCGTGGCGGATGGCACGGCGCATGATTTTGCGCAGGACGTAGCCGCGGCCTTCGTTGGAGGGCAGGACACCATCGCTGATGAGGAAGGTGGCGGCGCGGGAGTGGTCGGCGATGATGCGAAGGCTCGCGGAATTCAAGCGATCTATCGCTTTCGACTCCTGCCATTCCTCTTCGGATGCGAAATTCTGCGACTCGGGATATTTGAATTCGACAAACCCCGCCGCAGCTTCGACCAAGGGTCTGAATAAGTCTGTTTCGAAGTTGCTGACTTTGCCCTGTAACACGGCGGCGACGCGCTCGAGGCCCATGCCGGTGTCGATGGAGGGCTTCGGCAGTGGAGTCAGGACGAAACGTTTTTCACCGTTTTCGTCGGCTATTGCTGATCGATCGAACTGCATGAAGACCAGGTTCCAGATCTCGACGTAGCGGGAGTCATCCTGCCCGAAGGGTAGATTCAGCCCCCCCGTCGCCGACCCTTCGATCCCCATGTCATAGAAAATCTCAGAGCAAGGCCCGCAAGGCCCCGTCTCGCCCATCTGCCAGAAGTTATCCTTCAGGCCAAACTCAAAAATCCGCTCCTTCGGCACGCCGGCCTCGATCCAATATCCCTCGGCCTCATCGTCGCGCGGCACGCCATTCGCGGGGTCGCCCTCGAAGATCGTCACATACAACCGGTCCTTGGGAATGCCAAACCACTCCGGGCTGGTCACCAGCTCCCAGGCGAAGTTGATCGCGTCGCGCTTGAAGTAGTCTCCGAAGGAGAAGTTCCCCAGCATCTCAAAGAACGTATGATGCCGCCGCGTGAAGCCGACGTTTTCAAGATCGTTGTGCTTGCCGCCCGCGCGGACACATTTTTGCGAAGTCGTCGCCCGCGAATACTCCCGCCGCTCCGCCCCCAGAAACAGATCCTTGAACTGGTTCATCCCCGCGTTGGTAAACAGCAGCGTCGGGTCGTTGGCAGGCACCAGCGAGGAGGAGTGCACCCGGCGGTGCCCCTTCGTCTCAAAAAAGCGCAGAAATGCTTCGCGAATCTCGTTCCCAGAGCGAATTTCCATAGCTTTATTAGTGTAATTGGCGAATGGGCGGGAACGCACCGCGATGCGAGTTAGATTCTCCGCCAAAGTTCTAAGATGAGGGTCTCGGTCTCAAGGGTACGGGCCTCAGCCCGTACATCTACACATCCAATAAGGGCCGGGCTCTACCCCCCGAGGGAATGCTACTTGTGTAAAGCGCATTCCCTCGGGGGCTAAAGCCCAGTTTTTTGTTCTATCCAGCCGTACGGGCTAAAGCCCGTACCCTTCACCTTAGGTCTGCCTTCTACCCGTATCCTTCACCCCAGGTCTGCCTTATCTGGATTGAGGTGCTGATCTGCCCTGCTCATATCTGGATTGAGGTGCCGATTCGCGCCGCCCTACAGTTCCAGCTTCTTCATATACTCCGCATCGAGCCGGAGAGACTCGATGATATCCATGTCAAACTCCTCCTGCTCGATGTAGTAGTGCTTCAGGCTCGTAGCCGCGCGCAGAATCGGCTTGTAATCCACCACGCCCCGGCCCATCACCGTCGAGTGGAACTCGCCGTTCGCCCCCTTCACCATATCCTTCACATGCAGCAGCGGGAAGCGCTCCGGCGACTTGGCCAGGTACTTCTCCGGCTTTTGCCCGGCGGCGCCAGCCCAGCCGCAATCGAGCTCGAAGCACACCAGCTTCGGGTCGGTCAGCCGCAGCAGTTCGTCGTAGAAGACCACTCCGCCCTCCGAGCCAAACTCCGGCCCGTGATTGTGGTAGCCGAAGATCATTCCAGCGGCCTTTACCTTTTCGCCGATCCGGTTCAACTCGCCCGCCACCCAGCGCCAGTCGTCCAGCGTGAGCTCTCCGGTCAGTGCGGGATCGCGCCGACGCGGCCAGGGACAGATGATGTATTCCAGTCCGAGCGTATGGCCATATTCGATCAACTCATCCTGATGCGCCTGCAACAGGGCAAGCGGGTGATGTGTGCTCGTACAACGCAGCCCGGCCTTGTCCATCGCGTTGCGAAAATCCACAGCCGTCCGGTCGTAGTAACCCGCGGCCTCAACCTCCGTGTACCCTGCCGCGCGCACCTTGGCCAGCGTGCCGTCAAAGTCCTTGGGCAGCAGCTCGCGCACGCTGTAGAGTTGCAGCCCGATGGGCAGGCCGAGCGCCTTCGCGGCCAGGCGGATCGATCCCGCTCCTGCCGCTGCTGCAACTGCTGCCGTCGTCTTCAAAAAATTTCTGCGAGAGGTGTCGCTCATGAATTCATTCTCCTGGAACATTTAGACCTTTGAAAGTTTCGTTATCTGAAGGGCATGGGTCAAAGGGTACGGGGGTTGAAGGACACGAACTGAAGGGTACGTATTCTACGGGCCGCAGAAAGAGGCATACTTCCAAGCGGGAACCCTAAAAACATACCTCGGGGGCTAAAGCCCGCGCTGATTCAGCAGCTTTTACGGCACCCTTCGACTTCGCTCAGGGCAGGCTTTGAAGTCGTGCCCTGACACTTATGGATGCTCCGCATCGAGTTTTTTCGCAGCTCGTTTTTCCCGTATTTTCATCCTTTCCAAGAAGGTTTTGCCGACCCTATTCCTTGATTGCTTTCGTCGCCGCATCCCACGTCGCTACGTTGCGGTTGAAGTACGAATGATTGGCCATGTGGCAGGCGATGGCCGCGTTGTTGCCGAAGACCTCATCCTCAACCACATGCTCCCGCGTCTCGATCGCGTGGAAGAAGTTGGCGATGTGGTCGGCCGTGTCGTCGTAGCCCGCGGGCGCCGTGTAACTCTCCACCTCGCCCAGCCTGGCGGGCGGCGTGGGGTGCGCGGCATACCACTCGTCCATGTATTGCTGCTTGGCTGCCGCTGTCCAGCCATTCAACGAGTAGCCTTCGGGCTTTGGCGCGGTGTCCTGCGGCGTCACCGTCAGCGTGTTGCCGTTGATCACCATCGTTGCTTCTCTGCCGTGGAAGATGATCGGCTCGCCGGCTTCGTTGTTCTGGTTGCAGTGCAGGCTCACCGTCACGCCCGGATAGTTGTAGAGCGTCGCCAGCAGGTCGGGAAAATCCCGGCCATCGTTGAAGTGGGTCAGGCTGCCAGTCGAGTAAGCATGGCTGGGAATTGCATTGATCCCGCTGATGCACTGCATCCCAGAGAGCAGGTGGACGTACAGGTCGACGGCGACGCCCTCGCCGTAATCCTTGAAGCAACGCCAGCGGAAGAAGCGCGCCGCATCAAAAGGAATTGAAGGCGCATCGCGGAGGAAGGCCTTCCAGTCGATCGTCTCCGGGCTGGCGTCGTGCGCAATTGGATAGACCCACGCGCCTGAGGGAGAGTTGCGATCCGAATGTCCCTCAATCAGGTGCACCTCTCCAAGCCGTCCCGATGAGTAAATCTCCGCGGCCTTTTTGTAGACAGTGTTGCTGACCCGCTGGCTGCCGGCCTGAAAAATTCTCTTGCCCGCCTCGACCGCCTCCACCATCGCGAGTCCGTCGGCAACGTTGTGGCTCATCGGCTTTTCGCAGTAGACGTCTTTGCCGGCGGCAATCGCGTCCAACACGACTCGTCTATGCTGAAAATCCGCCACTGCGACAATCACCGCATCCACATCCTTGCGGTCCAGCAGGGAGCGATAATCGCGCGAGGTCGGAACCTCCGCGCCCCAGGCCTCGATGCCCGCCCGCTGGTGCATGTCGTAGAGATCCGCTGTTCCCACCAGATCGGCATTGGGCAGCTTCCGCGCTGAGCGCAGCAGGTCGCAGCCGCGAATCCCGGTCCGAATCGAAGCAAACCGGATCTTCCGCCCAACTGCCGGTTCCTGGGCAGCCAGCGTCACCGGCTCCAGCGCCGTCGCCTTCACCGCCGCCCCTGCCGCAACCGCGCCTGCTCCCAAACGAACAAAATCCCGCCTTGTCATCGAGGTCGCATTCATCTTATCCCTCTCCAGTGCGAGCACAATTCTCGCTCTCTGCCCTCTCCCCTGTCCATCCGAGTCATGCATTACGAGTTGAAAACAGGCTCAACGTGCTCGTTCGCCTCGAACGCTCAGTGCCCCATCCTTGCGACTTCCTTCTGTCGCAAGGGTGGGAATCCTTGCCCCTCGACGCATCCTCCAACCCCTCGCCTCCACAATTCATGGGACAATGAATAGGTAAACTATCATGACCAACGAAAACGACAACCTCGAAGAAGCCCAGCCCGCCCCCGAAAGCACGCCGGAGCCTGCGCCCGAACCAACCCCGGAGCCGGCCTCTGCGACTATTGCGGCCCCCATCGCCGCCCCAATCGTTGCTCCCGAACCGGCGCCGGCGCCCCCGGCCCCCGCAGAGCCTGTCGCCGAGAAAGCGTCCGAGTCTTCAGAGTCTCTGGAATCTCTGGAGCCTCAGGAATCCTTTGCCGACCTGCTCTCGGCCTTCGAGCAAAGCCACTCCCACAAGGGCAAGCCCGGCCAGCGGCAGCTCCAGGGAGTCGTCGTCTCTCTTTCCGCCGAGCAGGTATTCCTCGACATCGGCTACAAGACTGAAGGCGTCCTGCCCCGCTCGGCCTTTGAAAACAATGCCGAATCCGTCAAACCCGGCGACAGCTTTCCGGTCTCCGTCACTGGCCGCAACGAAGAGCACTACTACGAACTGTCTCGGTTTAAAGTCGCCCAACCCCGCGACTGGTCGGCTCTCGAAGCAGCTTTTGCCGAGAAGACTGCCGTCGTCGGCACGGTCACTGAAGTGATCAAGGGCGGCGTCCGCGTCGACATCGGCGTCCGTGCCTTCATGCCCGCCAGCCGTAGCGGCACCAAAGATGCCATCGAACTGGAAAAGCTGGTCGGAACCGAGATCAACTGCCGCATCACAAAGCTCGACATCACCGACGAAGATGTAGTCGTCGATCGCCGCGTCGTGCTCGAAGAGCAGGCCCGCGGCCTCAGCGCCATCCGTCGCGAAGCCATGAAAGAGGGCGATCTCGTCACCGGAACCGTGCGCACTCTCATGCCCTATGGCGCATTCGTCGACCTCGGCGGCATCGACGGCCTTCTTCACATCTCCGACATTGCCCACGCCCGAGTCGCCAAGCCTGAAGATATCCTCACCGTCGGCCAGGAACTTCAGCTCAAGATCCTCAAAATCGACCCTGAAACCAAGAAAATCTCCCTCGGCCTCAAGCAGCTTCAGGCCGAGCCCTGGCAGACCGTCTCACTCGTCCCCGGCCAGCGCATCACCGGCACCGTCACCCGGCTTATGGACTTCGGGGCGTTTGTCGAGATCGAACCCGGTGTCGAAGGACTCATTCACATTTCTGAGATGTCTTACGGCAAAAAGCTCCGCCACCCGAGCGACATGCTCAAGCAAGGCGACCGCGTCGATGCCGTCGTCCTCGGCGTCAAGCCGGAGGAGCGTCGCATCTCACTCGGACTCAAGCAGACTCTCTCCGACCCCTGGACCGACGTCACTCGCCAATTCTCCGTTGGCTCGCAGGTCGAGGGCCCTGTCACCAAGCTCATGAACTTCGGCGCCTTCGTTCAGATTGCCGACGGCATCGAGGGCATGGTCCACGTCAGCGAGATCACCAATGCCAAGCGCATCAACCACCCCCAGGATGTCTTGCGGGCCGGCCAGATCGTCAAAGCGCAGATACTCGCCATCGACCCCGACAAGCGCCAGATCAAGCTCTCGATCAAGCAGCTCATTCCGACTGAAATTGACGAGTACATCACCGAGCACAAGGTGGGCGACACGGTCTCCGGCCGGGTGATCGAGCAGTCTCCTACCCTCACTCACGTCGAGTTGGGCGATGGCATTCGCGCCACCTGCTGCACCACCTTTAAGACCGCAACCCCAGCCGCCGCTCCCGAAATTCAAATTGAGTTGCCGCTCCGTCCCAAGCCGGCAGCCAAGCCCGCGCCGAAGCCCGACCTATCCAGCCTGTCGTCGATGCTTAAAGACCGCTGGCAAGGCAACTCTCCCGCCCCCAAATCCAAACCCGATCCCCTGACCCAAGGCCAGATCCGCACTTTCAAAATCACCAGGCTGGACCCGGAAACGAAGAAGATCGAAGTGGAGTTAGCGTAATACCACAGTTATATTTCGATCAGAAGGTTGCAGCATTGGAAGGGGCCGGGCCTAAAGGCCCAGTCAATTGGCTGCTTTTCAGGGCGCAAAAGCGCCCTGCTCCCTTTGGAATCTCCGATGTACAACTGCAGTAGTCAGAGCTTCAAGAAAAACTCTGGCTTTGTATAAGGACATGACTTCGGTCGTGCCGAAAAAGTGCCGGAAGTAACGAGGGCTTTAGGCACGGAACATCCTCCAAAACTCCAGAAACCCCTTGAGCCGAACCACCTGGAAGTAGTCGCTGGCAAGCAGATAAAAGACCGCTGCCACGGCCCATACAAAGTGCAGCGCATCCGATCCTAACTGATCGCCGAAGGGCAACGGCGCGGCCGAGAGCACCATGGCCAGCACAATCAGGGCCAGATTGACGATGCCCATCACCAGGTTGATCTCTATCAGCTTGGCGGTGAAGGCCTTTCCGAGCTTGAGACTCTCCCCAAGGGACGAGAGCGCAGAACGCTCTTCCAGCAGCATCACCAGCGGCGCAATCGAGAGCGGCCAACTGACCAGCGCCCACGCCGCGAAGAACCCCAGCGAGAGGAAGATGACCCACATCGAGTAGCCCACCAGGTCGGGCTCGCTGCCAGTCGTGATGTGAGTGGCCGCCACCCACGCGATGGAGCGAAACCAACCCCAGCAGAGGACTGCAAAGAGCACCAGCCATACGGCCTGCAAGCCGATCAGCTCAAGGGGCCGAAAGTGAAGCACGGGGTCCATGCGACGAAGAATCAGCCCGCGGCCCAGCCCGGAGACGACCACCCAGGCCAGCGCCGCCACGGGCAGAAGCCAGCGCAGGGTTGCGAAGAGATGAGGCTGGTAGAGTGCCCATGCGTTGTTCAACTGCACCGCGGCGACCCAGGGATTCTGCGGATCGAGAGTGGTGAGGCCTGCCGACTGGAGCGGCAGAATAGCGAGAATCTGCGCGGTTTGGCGCCAGCATACGAAAAGAAACGGCACGCCGAAGAGCCAGCGCCAGGCGATTTCAAGCGCGCTGAGCGAGGGGCGCTCGAAGACCCAGCCCATCTGGCCGACGAGCGACTGGGTTCCGCGCAACGGCGCGGATGCTTTCATTTCACCACCAGGTTCACCAGCTTGCCCGGTACCACGATCACCTTGACGACCCTCTTGCCGGCAATGCGCGTTTGAATTTTCTCGCCAGCCAGCGCCGCAGCCTCAATGGTTTTGGCATCGGCATCCGCGGCAACACGCACCACTTCGACCAGCTTGCCGTTGATCTGCACTGGGATTTCGAGCTCGTCTTCCTTGGCCAGTTCAGGATCACTGTCGGGCCAAGGAGCGCGAAGAATTGGTTTTTTCTCGCCCAGTTCTTCCCACAATTCGGCAGCCAGATGCGGAGCAAACGGCGCCAGGAGCAGCACCAACGATCGAAGCAGCTCCAGCAAAGCCGGCGCGGGAACCTCGCCGGCCGCCAGTTGAGCATCGACGGCCTGAATCTCGTTGACCAGCTCCATGATCGCCGCCACGCAGGTGTTGAAGTGCCAGCGCCCCTCGAAGTCCAGCGTGATCTTCGCAATCGTCTGGTGTAGTTTACGCAGCAGTTTAAGTGATAGGCCCGACGGCGCCTCGGCCTGCTGGTCGCGCCCTGCGCGCGCCTCCGGCGCATACTTTGTAGTCAACCGCCAGACGCGAGCAAGGAAGCGGCTCACGCCGGCCACGCCGTCTTCCTGCCAGTCCAGATCGCGGTCCGGCGGAGCGGCAAAAAGAGAGTACATGCGCGCGGCATCGGCGCCGTAGCGGTTTACCATCTCGTCGGGCGAGACCACGTTGCCCTTGTTCTTGGACATCTTTACGCCGTCTTTGAGGACCATGCCCTGCGTGAAGAGCCGCCGCGCGGGCTCGTCATTTTCGACCAGTCCGAGGTCGCGCATTACCTTGGTCCAGAAGCGCGAATAGATCAGATGCAGAATCGCGTGCTCGACCCCTCCGATGTATTGGTCGATGGGGAACCAGTACTTCGCAATTTTGGAATCGAATGGCGCATTGGCATTCTTCGCGTCCGGATAGCGGTAAAAATACCAACTCGAATCGACGAATGTGTCCATTGTGTCGGTTTCGCGCTTGGCCGGCCCGCCGCACTTGGGGCAGGTCACGTTCACAAACTCCGGCACGCGGCTCAAGGGCGATCCGCCCTGCTGCGTGATTTCAATCCGTTCAGGCAGGAGCACCGGCAACTGCTCGTCGGGAACCTGCACGAGGCCGTCTTTTTCGCAATGAGACAGACAGTAAACCATGGGAATCGGCGTACCCCAGTAGCGCTGCCGGCTCACACCCCAGTCCTTGAGCCGGAAGATCACCTTGCCCTCGCCGAAGTCACTGCGTGCGGCAGTCTCCTGGAGGCGCTTCTGCGCTTCGGTGCAGCTCAGACCGTCATATTCGCCCGAATTCACGAGCACGCCTTCCTCGGAACAAAAGGGAAGAGTCTGATCCACGCTGTGGTCTGTAGGCTTGATCACCTGCACGATTGGCAGGTTGTATTTCGTCGCAAACTCGAAGTCGCGCTCATCGTGCGCCGGAACGCTCATGATGGCGCCGGTGCCATAGTCGGCCAGGATGTAATTGGCCACCCAAATGGGCACGCGCTGGCCGTTATACGGGTTGATGGCAAAGCGTCCAGTGGCGGCGCCGTGCTTTTCGATTGCGCCAAGGTCGCCTGCTTCACGTGCCTTCTTCTGCTGATCGAGTAGCTCATCGACCTGCGCTTTCAATTTCGAATCGGCCACGGTGAATGCCGCCACCAGTGCGTGCTGCGGAGCAAGCTGCACGCTGGTTGCACCGAAGATCGTGTCTACGCGAGTTGTAAATACGCGAATGGGAGTCTTTGCGGCTCCCTGTTCCCTGTTCTCTGTTCCCGGGGTTTCTTCTAAGAAGAAATCGACTTCCGTTCCTTCGCTGCGGCCGATCCAGTTGCGCTGCATGGTACGGACTTTTTCCGGCCAGCCGTCGAGCTTGTCGAGGCCATCGAGCAACTCCTGCGCGTAGGCTGTGATGCGAAAGAACCACTGCACCAGATCGCGCTGGTCCACTTTAGTCGTTTCGTGGCGCCAGCAGCAGCCATCGACCACCTGCTCGTTGGCCAGCACGGTGGCGCACTCCGGGCACCAGTTCACCTTGCTCTTTTTGCGGTAGGCCAGGCCCTTCTCGTACATGCGGAGGAAGAACCACTGGTTCCAGCGGTAGTACTCGGGCAGGCAGGTGGTCACTTCCGTGGCCCAGTCAAAGCCCATGCCCAGGCGCTCGAACTGGCGCTTCATTCCAGCGATGTTGGAGAGGGTCCACTCGCGCGGAGGGGTGTGGTTCTTGAGCGCGGCGTTCTCGGCAGGCAACCCGAAGGCGTCCCAGCCCATCGGATGCAGCACGTTGTAGCCGCGCATCCACATGTGGCGCGCCAGCGCGTCGCCGATCGAGTAGTTACGCACGTGGCCCATGTGCAACTGGCCGCTGGGGTAAGGCAGCATCTCGAGCACGTAGTACTTGGGTTTGCCGCAGGAGACAGGCTCTGCCGCATACAAAGTGGGGTCCGCAGCCCACCGCTGCTGCCATTTGGGTTCAATTGCCGCCGGGTCGTAACGCTGTTCGTTTTCTTCCGCCATAACCCTATTAGTGTAAACGGGAAGGCGTCTACTGCTCGGGATCGGACGCGGGTACAGGTGGTGAAGATGGCTGTTCCACGTTCACTGCGCTCGCAGACGGGCAGGCAGGCGCATCCTTCTGTACGACTTCGTAGTCCGCCGGAGGCTGGAACAGAGATGGATTTGGTTCATTTAGGTCGAGGTTCTCGAGTTCCTTGGTCATCTTGCCTGTCTGAGGATCATCCGTAATCGTACGCACTGCGAGATCCAACCCTGGCTGCGTGGCACGCCAAAACTCCGAGGTGCGCACCAGCGGCTCACTGTTTCCAATTGCGCCTGCTGGAATCGTAGTGGTGGTGCGAGTGCCGCGCGCCTCAACGTCTTGAATGATCTCAACTCCCAGGTTTTGAGTCACGGGTCTAGACACGAACTTCGTGCGCGGAGATCTTGCCGTTGAGGAAACCTCATCGGGCTCGGCCAAAGTTAAGCTCGTTGCACACGGCGAGATTCCTGATCCTGTTACGGGTAGATTTGACACCGTTGCTCTTTGGCCCGGTACGCTCCAACGGCTGATGGTTCGGGCCACCCGATCAAGAACAACGAAATGCGTTGCCGGCGTCTGATCGTCCGTCTGTGGAATCGTCGTTGTGGATGTCATCTGCCGCTTTTGTGAGTCCCATGCCAAAACCTCGGTCGACTCCTGGGTGATTGTGGTTCCGTCGGCCAGCCTCCTAACCCGCGTAATCTTGAAAGTTGCCGTGGAAGGCAGGCGTGGGGTAAAGTCACGCTTTTCCTCAACGATTGTCGTTCGATTCCGCGCAATCTGGCCCGAAGCCGGCAGCGCCAACCCCACGACCGCAACCAACGTCAACACTCCCCAGATGCTTTCGCGCATAACTCACCTCTTACTCCATATTTAGTGGCACAAACAGTATGACGCCATACTTCCAAAAACGCTTGCCAGATTCTAAGGATTACTCCGCTCGCCTCTCAACAAGCGCAGAGGCCGCCGCACGTCACCGGGCCTGGCTCGATGGGCTCTTGACGACCGCAAGGGTCACTTCTTCGGACGCGACTCTGGCGGCACGAGTCCCGCAACCCGGTAATAGACGACGAGCTGTCCGTAATGCTCGCCGGAATGCTCTATGAATTCCCAGGCGAGGTCAGAGAACCGGATCTGCTGGTTGGCAAAGGGATCCACTAAAAGGTCGTTCAATCCGCCATCGCCCTTGCTCTTGATCAGCGCCGCGCCATCAGAGAAGGACTTCTTGACATACTCGACCACGGCAGCTTTGGTCTTGAAGTCGGAGCGCTTTGGGTCGCCGGTTGGCATCTTCGCACCAGTCACCGAGTTGATGAAGAAGTAGTTTGCACCTGAGGCATGCAAAAGCTGTTCGGCAAACGACCTCTGGATGGGATTTGGTTTGAAATCGTACTTGTCCTCGGGGAAGTCCTCGGCCATTGCGATCAGTTTACGGCCGATGTCGTTCCAGGAATCAAGCAGGGTTTGAGACGCGCTCGATGGAGGCTTGGGAGCAGCGTCCTTCGTTGGCGCGGCCTGGGCGTGCGCGATCTGGATGAAGAGCGCAGCCGCCAGGATGAGGGGAAAGTTCTTGGCTAGAGTTTTCATTCGATGATCTCCTTTGGATCGACTCCACAGATTGAGACAATAGCGCCTTTCAGCCGCGCATTGCCAGCGGATTTGTTTTGTGCGAGAGTCCGATTTTTCCCTGACATTCGCACTTGATGGACCCAACGAGTCTACGCACCTTTGACAAGACTCTTCAGCGCTTTGACATTCCGCTCCTCGTCGCCGGGCTCATCAACCGGAGTCTCGGCAATGAAAGCGCAGTGATCGAAACGCTCGTCATTCAAGAGCCACCGGAAGGTCTCGGTGCCGATGGTGCCCTTGCCGATCTGCTCGTGACGATCGAGCTTGGAGCCGCGCGCGGCCTTGGCATCGTTGCAGTGCCAGACACGCACCGCGTCGAGGCCAACCGTCGCCGCAACCTGCCGCATGGTTTCGGCGTAGCCCTCGACGCTGACAAGGTCATAGCCGGCAACATGGGTGTGGCAAGTGTCAAGACAGACGCCAACCGGAGCCGTCGCCCTGAGCCGCTCGACCAGTTCGGCCACCTGTTCGAAGCTGCCGCCCAGGGAGAACTCCGCCCCGGCCGTATTCTCAATGAGGATATGGAAGGGAGTTGCCTGCCACGGAAGTCCGTCGATGGCACGGGTGATGGAATCGGCCGCCAGCTTTAAGCCCTCGTCGCGGGTCAGTCCCTTCCACGAGCCGGGGTGCAGCACCAGGTACTCGGCGCCCAGCACCAGCGCACGCTCGATCTCGCCGCGAAAGGCGACAACGCTCTTCTCGCGCACTTCGTCGGTCTGGCTGCAAACATTGACCAGGTAACTGGTGTGGATGACCAGCGGGCCTACATCGAGAGCCGCACGAAGTGCCTTCATGCGGACGGCCTGTTTGGGGTCCACCTTGGGCGCGCGCCACATGCGCGGACTCGACGAAAAGATCTGAAAGGTGTTGGCGCCAATCTCGCGCGCCACTTCGACGGCGTTCGATGCGCCGCCGGTTGTGCCCAGATGTACCCCGATCCGTTTTGTCATGGAAACAGTGTAATCCGCTCAGGAGCGTAACCGGCCCCCATTACTAACGGTCCTTTGCTCGTAATCAAGCGTTTTTTTTGGTTTGTGGTTAGAATTCACTCATGGATGACCCATTTGTTTCCCTCACGCGGGTTCTAGCCGACGTTATCCTGCCCAATCTGCAGAGCGTACAGGTAAGCCAGGCAGAGCAGATCGCAGCCAACGACCGGCTGGAGAACGCCATCGAAGAACTGCGCCTACATCTGGAGTCGCAGTTTGCACACCTGTCGGCGCAGCTTACGGCCTGCCGTGCAGAGCTGGCAGCCGCGCAGGCGGCCTTCCAGGCGGTGCAATTGCAGAAGGGCCTGATCGCGCCTGACCGCACCCCGCTGGTTCACTGATTCGCTCATTTGGCAGGTGAGAGCGCGCTGCGCCTTATCGAAAGGATGTTGCGCCTGCAATAATCTTTCGGTATGCGAATGGTGCTTACCGCAGAGCGGCTCTGGGATGGAATGCGGCTGCTTGATGGCCCGATTGTCGACCTTGAAGACGGACTGATTGCTCGCATCTCAACGCGTGCCGAGAGCGAAGTGCCCAGAGAGGCACGCGTTCTCTACTTTCCCGGCGCGATGCTGGCGCCCGCCTATTTAGACGTGCACCTTCATGGGGCAAAAGGCCACGATGTTATGGAGGCCACGCCTGCGGCGCTTGCCGCTATCGGCGAATTTCTGGCGCAGCACGGCACGGGCAGCTTTCTGGCGACTACTGTCACTACGCCGCTGGATGCGACTCTGCGGTCACTGGCTGGGCTCGCAAAGCTCGCCGCGCAGCCGCCGGTTGAGGGCCAGGCGCGGCTGATCGGCATTCATCTTGAAGGGCCGTTTCTCTCGCACACCAAGCGCGGTGTGCAGCCGGCGGAAGATCTGCTCGCGCCTGACATTGCTACATTCGATCGATTGTATGAGGCGGCTGAGGGTCAGATTCGGCTGATGACGCTGGCGCCTGAGCTGCCTGGAGCTGTCGAACTTATAAGTCATGCGACGGCGCGCGGAGTTCGCGTGTCGTTAGGACACTCTAACGCAACCGCTGCTGAGACTCGCGCGGCGATTGCTGCTGGAGCAGTGAGCGCGACGCATACCTTCAACGCCATGCGACCGCTGTACCATCGTGAGCCGGGGATTCTGGGTACGGTTTTGGCTGACGATTCGATGTTTGCTGAGCTGATCTGCGACGGAATTCATGTTGCGCCGGAGATAGTGAGGCTTTGGTGGAAGGCGAAAGGAGCTGAGCGCGCAATCCTGGTGACCGACGCGATGAGCGCAACGGGAATGCCCGACGGCACATACCAGCTTGGCGGATTTGCAGTTGAGGTTGCGCAGGGAAGAGCGATGGCTCGCGGCGTATTGGCTGGAAGTGTGCTGACGCTGGATCGCGCGCTGGCGAACTTTCTTGCGTTCACCGGCGCGCCGTTGGAGGAGGCGCTGCGGTTGCTTACTGTCAATCCGGCATCGATGACTGGGCTCGCCGATCGGGCTGGTTCGCTTGCCGTCGGGCAGGCGGCCAGTTTTGTCGCCGTCGATCGGATGGGAAAACTGGTTGGCTCGGTTGTGAATGGAGTTCACAGATTCACAGGAGCACCGGGTTCTGTGTTCCTGTGAGATGGCCTCTGGTAAGCCGTTTATTTTGAGAGTTTTAGCTAGGGCTTCACAACTCCTTAGAAACTGTATGTCTGTGCTTCCGTGAGGAGCATCCTTGTAAGTAGTTTATTTTGAGTCTGTTATGGGTAGCTCCACAATTCCACAGCGAAAATGCGGGTGTTTTTTGTAGGAAGCGGTCAGAGGTCAGCCGTCAGCCATCAGTTCGGCGCTCCTTGTCGACTAGTTCTATTGTGCGCCGACGTGGAGTAATTGTCTGCAACCACCTGCCACCTGCGGTGGGGCAGACGGCGCTTGCGCGCCTTGGTGTTCATGGTTTCCCACCCATTCCACGATGAGACTGTGGAATGGATGGGGCACCCAATCTTGGTGGCGAATCAAAGGATGGGGCGCCCGTCGTATTCTGTCGGCATGAGGGATTGCCATGCAGCGGACTTTTGGATTGGGATGTTTGCTGTTGATTGGGGTGGGGGTGAGCGGGTTGGCTGAGACGATTCATGGCCGGGAAGGGATCACTCTGCCGGCGCCGCCGGCGGCGGAGGCGATTCCGGTTGCCGATGACTACTTCGGGACGAAGGTGCCGGACAGCTACCGCTGGCTGGAGGATGCGAAGAGTCTTGCGACACGGAACTTCATCGACACCGAGAACGCTTACACGGCGCGCTATCTGAAGCAGGCGCGGATACACAACCAACTGCTGGACGACCTGGATGAGCTGGAACACGTCTCGCGGTTGACGATGCCGATGGTGCGCGGCGAGAACTACTTCTTTAGCAAGCGACTGGCGGGGGAGGAGCAGGCCTCGATCTATGTGCGGCACGGCTGGACGGCGAAAGACGAGAGAGTGATTGACCCGGCGGTGTTGAGCCGGGACGCGAATACATCGGTGAGCCTGGCGGACGTGTCGCACGACGGAACGCTGGTGGCCTACCAATTGCGCGAGGGCGGCGCGGACGAAACCTCCGTCCAGCTCCGGAATCTGAAGACGGGCAAGACGCTGGAGGATGAGTTGCCGAGCGCGCGCTACGAAAGCGTGAAGTTTGCTCCGGATGGGGCGAGCTTCTATTACGCGCGCGTCGACAAGGCGGGAACGCTGCTCTACCAGCACCGGCTGGGGACACGAAATTCACAGGACAAGCTGATCTTTGGGCATGAGTTCCACGGCGAGGAGCTGGGCCCGAACGATCTCTTCAGCGCGGAAGTGACCGACGACGGGCGCTATCTCGTGGTTGAGATCGACCGGGGCGTGCCGGCACGGCGCGTGGATATCGTCTACCGGGACCTGACCAAGGCCGGCTCCTTCTTTGAGATTCTGGTCTGGGGGCTGGATAGCCGTTTCGCGGCAACCTATGCCAAGGGCGCTTGGATTGTGAAGACCGACTACCATGCGCCGAAGGGGCAGATTCTCAGGGCCGATCCGGGGATCATGCCCGACGTCTGGAAGACGATTGTTCCGGAAGGACCCGATGTGATCGAGGAGTTCTCGATCGTGGGTGGCAAGATCTATGTCGAGCGGCTGAAGGACGTGCAATCGGAGACCACGGTCTATACGCTGGAGGGCAAGCCGGAGGGCAAGATCGACTATGACGGTATCGGGGAGGCCTCACGCGTGGAGGGCCGCGTGAGCCAGCGCTATGGCTTCTTCAGCTTTGAGTCGTTCATACAGCCGCCGACGCTCTACCGGCTGGATACGGTGACGGGCAAGCGGGAGGTCTTCGCCGAGCCGAAGATTCCCTTTGATTCGAGCCAGTATGAGCTGAAGCAGGTGTTCTTCAAGTCGAAGGACGGGACGCAGATTCCGATGTTCATCGCGGGAAAGAAAGGCCTGAAGCGGGACGGGACGGAGAGATTGCTGATGACCGGCTACGGCGGCTTCAATGTCAGCCTGACTCCCAGCTGGAATCCGGCATGGGGGTGGTGGCTGGAGCAGGGGGGCTGGTTTGCGGTGCCGAACCTGCGCGGCGGCGGCGAGTATGGCGAGAGCTGGCACGAACAGGGGATGTTCGACAAGAAGCAGAATGTCTTTGATGACTGGTTTGCCGCGGCCGAGTATCTGATCGCCAACAAATATACCTCGGCGGGACAGTTCGCGATTTCGGGGCGGTCGAACGGCGGTCTGTTGATGGGCGCCTCGATGACTCAGCGGCCGGAGCTGTTCTCGGCCGTGTGGTGCGGCTATCCGCTGCTGGACATGCTGCGCTATCAGAGATTCCTTGTCGGTTCGTACTGGAAGACGGAATATGGCTCTTCAGAGCAGGAGAAGCAGTTTTTTTATCTGCTCAAGTATTCGCCTTACCACAACGTCAAGGCGAGCACGGCCTACCCCGCGGTGATGTTTTTCACCGGCGACAACGACACGCGGGTGGACCCGCTGCACGCGCGCAAGATGACGGCTCTGATGCAAGCGGCCTCGACGAGCGGACGTCCCATTCTGCTGCATTACAGTCTTTCCGGCGGGCACTCGGCGGGGGTGAGCGTGGAGCAGCAGATCCAGGACGATGCCGACCAGCTCAGCTTCCTGTGGACTGAAACGGGTCAGGCAGCGCCCCGAAAATGATGCAGGATTTGCAGGCGGGGTACTAACCGTTTGCGTTCCGCGGTAACCTCATGGCCTGAGCGATCGCTTCCGATAAGAATGGAGAGGGACCGGGCAATGATTGGTGAATCTGCCAAGCCCTCGGCAAGGGGAGGAACATCTCTATCGAGGGCTAAACAGGCTGCGGAAAGGACGTGGTGCTGGGCCAGGTCAACAAAAAGCCTACCTCAGGGGCTAAAGCCCGCGTCGATTATGCGGCATTTACGGCACGACTGAAGTCGTGCCCTGACACATGTCGCGGCTTCCAAGGAGTCTTTCTGCAGCCTGTAAAGCCCCGTTGATTCTTGCTGGAGTTTCGGCACGACTGAACTCCAACCCCATCGACGAAGACCTGTCGACGGGGCCCCGGTGAAGTCGTGCCCTGATACAAGGCAGGTCGACTTGGTATTCGTCAGACACTGCCTGGACCAGGAAGTCCTATGGGGCACGCTCCGCCTTTTGCGGACTAGCGAATCGAATGCGAAGCAAGCAGGGATGGGGAGCATTTCTCTCTTTGCGCAGCCCGAAGCACTCGTGGTGGCAGCCGCAGGCTGAGAACCGGCTGCCAGGGCGGGGCGAGAACTGGAGTCAAGATGCCGCGACTCGAAGTGGAGATTGACGGAGTTGAGATTGGCGGAGCTGACAGGCAGGAGGAAGATGCCCGGCAGGCTGCGCTGAGTTCAATCGAGATTCTGGACACCGCGCCCGAGCCGGCTTACGACGCCATTACGCGGCTGGCCGCCGAGTACTTCCAGGCCGATTCGGTGGGGCTCTCTTTTGCGGACGGGAGCCGGGTCTGGACGAAGTCGTGCTGGCGCCAGGTACCTCGGGAGCTTCCGCGCAGGAACTCCATTTTTGACCTGGTGCTTGAAGAAGACGGTCCGGTGATCGTGCCGGACATCTCGAAATACTCTCGACGCGATGCGCTGATGCCGCGCCTCAAACAAATGGCGGCGGCAGGCTTTGCCAGCGCACCGGTGCGCTCGACGGGCGGAACGGTGATCGGAGTTTTGACGATTCTGCACAACGAGCCGCGGGAAATGATGCAGCCGGAGTCGATTCGCGCACTGGTGAGCCTGGCCGACCTGGTTTCAAGCCAATTGGAACTGCGCAGGCTGCGAAAGAACCTTAGCGCGAACGAGCCGGGAGCGCGACGCTGCGTTGCGGAAAGCTGCGACGAAAGCTGGCCGAGCAAGGCCGATCTGCGCCAGGCGCTCGACCAAGGCCAATTCGTGCTCTATTATCAGCCGGAGGTGGAACTGGCGACGCGCAAGATCATCGGTCTTGAAGCCCTGATCCGCTGGGTTCACCCGGAGCGGGGATTGATTCCGCCGATGGACTTCATTCCGCGGGCCGAAGAGAGCGAGCTGATCTTGCCCATGGGCGACTGGGGGCTGGCCGAGGCCTGCAACCAGATACAGAAGTGGTGCCATGAGGATCCATGCCTTGTCTCATTGCGGGTCGGCGTCAACCTCTCTGCCCGGCAGTTTTCGCGTGAGGGCCTGGCCGACCACGTTGAGGCCCTGCTGATGCAATCGGGCATCTCGAGCCGGCAACTGGCCCTGGAGATGACCGAATCGAGCCTCATCCCAAGCGTGCATACCGCTCTGGAGGTGCTGGGCAGTCTGCGCAGGCTGGGCGTCTCGCTGCTGATGGACGACTTTGGCACCGGCTACAGTTCGCTCAGTCATCTGCATTCGTTTCCCTTCGACATTCTCAAGATCGACCGCTCGTTTGTGAGCCGCATGACCGAGGGCGAGCAACCACTGCAGATTGTCCGCACGATCATCGAATTGGCCAGGGTGATGGGCATGGACGTGGTGGCGGAGGGAATTGAGACCGCCGAGCAATACCGCCTGCTGCGGGGAATGGGTTGCCGCTATGGCCAGGGCTTCCTCTTTGCGCGACCGCTGTCAGCCGAGGCCGTGACGCAACTGTTGAGACTGCCTGGCCGCGTGCTGCCCGACCCCGAGTTCTCGGAATTCATTTGTGCTTGAGCGTTTCATTTCGGGACGGGTGGAGGGCTGGTGCATTTCTGGAATCTGGCCTCTTTTCGCATGGGGATTTCTTCACACTTGCGGGCAGGCCGCACGATATTCTCCAAGCCATGCAGCAATCGACCGCAGCCGCGACCTCTCCGGCCTCCACCAGCTTTGCGGGTATGCTTGCCGCGCTTGCCGCGCCCGCGCAAAGACCTGGCACCTCCGGCGATGGGTCTTTGCCGGCGGTAAGGAAGCGCTCTGCCGCCTGGAGCGATGACGGCCTCGAGGACGACATTGCAACCCTGAGCTACGAGCGGGCCCTGAGGGCTCACGCGCGTTACCGCGCCAGCGATCAGTCGCTGACGCCAGGCGCCGATGCGTGGCCGATCGGTTTTGCAGAGCCGGTTCCGGCAGACTCGGCGGCAGCTCTGAAGCCGGCGGCTCGCCATAGTGCAGTCCCGGAGGCCGCTCAGATTCCGGAGCCGGATTTGAACCGGACGCGAAGCACGCCCTTTGAGCGAAATCTGAAGAACGCCAGCATCACCATTCGCATGAGTAAAGTGGAGTGTGAGCAACTGCACAGGCGCGCGGCTGACGCCGGGCTTTCGGTCTCGGCCTATCTGCGCTCGTGCACATTTGAAGCCGAATCGCTGCGGGCGATGGTCAAGGACACCCTGGCCGAGCTTCGCCTGGCGAAATCCAAGGCAAAGGCTGCAGATCCGGTCCGGCTCCGGCAATCGTTGCTTCGCGGGCTGAGCGACTGGCTTGCGCGCGTTCTGCACCCCTGGCACGGTAGGCAGCGCGTCGCGCGGGCGTGAAGCGGCCGCGGAAGAAGGAAGGAGTCAGGGCCAGATCGACGAAGACATGCCTCAGGGGCTGAGGCGCAGAGTTCGCAGGTTGCGCTTTCCGCAGATTGTGAAGATGCTCCGGGAATACTCGACTTCCCTTACTCGATTTCCAGGACCAGGCACTTGAGGTACTCGGTCTCTGGCAGGTTGAGGACGACGGGATGGTCGAGCGCGGCTCCGCGCCGTTCGAGCAGGCGCACGCGGCGGTGGGCGTCGGCGGCGGCCGAGGCCACGCTTGCCTCAAGATCGGCCCAACTGACGTGATGCGAGCAAGAGCAGGTGATGAGCAGGCCGCCGGGGCGCAGCATTTTGAAGGCTCGCAGGTTCAGTTCCTTATAGCCGCGCAGGGCGCCTTCGACGGCGCGCTGGCTCTTGGCGAAGGCGGGCGGATCGAGAACGATTGTGTCGAAGCTCTCTGCCTTGTCGGACCAGCCGCGCAGAATCTCGAAGGCGTCGCCCTCGACCCAGTCGACCTGCGCACCGAGTTGAGCGCGGTTTGCTTCCAGGTTGCGTTCGGCGACCAAGAGCGATGAACGCGAGGAGTCGATGCCGGTCACGCTTTTTGAAACCCGCGCAAGGTGGAGGGCGAAGCCGCCCTGATAGGTACAGACGTCGAGCGCGCGGCCGGTGCTCCCAAGTTTCTGAGCCCACCGGGCGGCGGCGGCGTAGTTGGCTCGCTGATCGAGGAATGCGCCGGTCTTTTGCGTGGAGCCGGCGTCGAAGTGGAATGTCAGGCCGTTGATTCGGAATTCTGCATTCGTGGCCGGAGCGGTATCGTTTTGGATGAAGAGCGGAGCGGAGTTGGGCGCGGCGAGACCTTCCAGTTCGCGGACTCTGGGGTCGGGCCGTTCGAGGATGGCCGCCGGGTTCAATTCCTCACGCAGCACGCGCACGCAGCTTTCGCGCACGGCGGCGGAATCAAGGCCCTTGGCCAGCAGTTGCAGAATCACCAGGTCGCCGTACTTGTCGGCCACCAAGCCGGGCAATTCGTCTGCCTCGCTGAAGCACAAGCGGCAGGCGTTGTTCTTTTCGTCGAGCAAGGGCTTGCGGCGGGCGATGGCGGCGCGCAGGCGAGTCTGGAGCAACTGGAGCCATGCGGATTCGTCGAGGGTTTCGCGCGAGACCAGCCGCAGGGCAATCTGCGAGGTGGGACTATAGAGCGCCGTTCCCAAGAGCAGTCCGCGGCTGTCGGCCACGGGGAGGAGGGCGGGAGGGTCGCCTGAGGGGAGTTCGACTGACTCGATATCGGAGGCGTAGACCCACAAGTGGCCCGAACGCAGCCGGTCGGCGGCACGGCGTGTGATGCGGGCGCCGGAGACCTGGGAGATGGGAGTGGTGGACCGAGCGGTCTTTGGGACCACCTTGTTGGCGGCAGGTCGGGCAGTTCGCGGCTTGGTCATGGGCTCCCTGGTTCAGTTCGTCTTAACTCCAATCCTATCGCCCGATGCTAGCAAAGGGAGGAATTCATGGCGGAAGCAGGAGCGAAATATGAGTTTGGCGCATACGGATTTGGAAGAGGTGCTGTTTTGATATTGCGGAGACAGTTCGGTCAAATGCAGCGAGTTAGGGCATTTTCACAGGATGAATATCAATCTTGCTCAGGCAAACGATTGAGCTGGTAGTGGATTGGGAAAATCTCGCTTTGTAACAGGGCACGACTGAAGTCGTGCCCTGTTACAAAGCATCTTTTGTAGTAGTGCCCGAGCTAGCTTGATATTCATCTTTCACAGTTCCTGTAAGGCGGGGTTTCGTGGTTTCCCACCCATTTCACAAAGAACGTGAAATGGATGGGGCACGGAGCTTCCTTACACTATCAGTGAAAACGCTCTAGTGTGGTGAGCCTGAAGTCCATCGAAGAACAACCACAGATTCTTCGACTCACCCCCCCGAAGTGAAAGACGTTCGGGGCCCCGTTCGCTCAGAATGACAACCCGCTTTGTGCTGCGTATTTCAGACTCAGGAGACTAGTTCCGCAGCGCGGGTTTAGCGAGTTTGCAAGTTGGCGGAGGGCGGTGCAGGCCCTGGCGAAGGCGCGAGGCAGAAGACGCTCCCCTTCCAAAGCAATCTCTTGGCTGGGCAAGGTCTTGTTGTTGGGATTGAGCCGGCATTCATGCGATTGCTGTGGCATTCCGGCGGGCTCTGATGCGCGGCAAACATAACCGGCCTATAATGAAGCATGGCGACTGTCGACCAGTCCATCCCGGCAGAGGTTCCTGGCGCGCCTCCGGCGTCCGCAAAGAAGACACATCCTGCCGTGTCCGAAGCCGATCAACATGCCATCGACCGGCGGATTGATGCCCTGCTCAAGCAGGTCCACGCCAATCGACCCAGCGAAGACATTTTATTGATTCGCAAGGCCTGGGAGTTCTGCGTCCGGCACCACGAGGGGCAGATGCGGGCCTCCGGCGAGCCTTACATCGTGCATCCTCTGGAAGTGGCCGAGGTGCTGGCGGAGATGAAGATGGACTCGACGGCCATCGCCGCCGGCCTGCTGCATGACTCGGTCGAGGACACGCCGGCGACGAATGAGGAGATCGAGGCCGAGTTCGGCGACCAGGTAGCCCATATTGTCGAGGGCGTCACCAATATCGACAAGATCCAGTTTGCCAATCGCGAGGACCGGCAGGCGGAAAACGTGCGCAAGATGCTGCTGGCCATGGTTTCGGACGTGCGCGTGGTGCTGATCAAGCTGGCCGACCGGCTGCACAACATGCGGACGCTGGAGCATCTGAGACCCGACCGGCAGGAGGCCATTGCGCGGGAGACGCTGGACATCTATGCGCCTCTGGCGCACAGGCTGGGCATGGGCAAGGTGCGCGGCGAGCTTGAGGATCTGGCCTTTCGCTATACCGACCCGGTGAGCTATGAGCAGGTGACCGCCGCAGTTGAGTCGCGGCGCATCGAGGGCGAACAGTTTCTGCGCGGCGTGGAAGACACGCTCAACGAGCAACTGCGCGAGAACAACATCCAGGCACGGGTGGAGTGGCGCATCAAGCGCATCTATTCCATCTTTCAAAAACTGGAACGGTCGAAGGTCTCCTTCGATCAGGTTTACGATCTGCTGGCGATTCGCGTCATCACGCAGGATGTGGCGGCCTGCTATGCCGTCTTCGGGCTGATTCACACGTTGTGGCGGCCGGTGCCGGGGCGCATCAAGGACTTCATCGCCATGCCGCGCGCCAACCGCTACCAATCGCTGCATACGACGGTGATGGGGGCGACCGGGCATCAGTTCGAGGTACAGATCCGCACCGAGGAGATGCACCGCATCGCCGAGGAGGGCATCGCCGCACACTGGAAGTACAAGGCCGGTGGAAGCGTAGTGACGGCGCGCGACGAGGAACGGCTGAACTGGATCCGACAGCTTGTCGAGTGGCAGAAGGAGATGACCGACCCGAACGAGTTCCTCTCCAGCCTGAAGATGGACCTCTATCCGGACGAGACCTACACCTTTACTCCCAAAGGCAAAGTGGTGGTGGTTCCGGCCGACGGGACGCCGGTGGATTTTGCTTACACCATCCACACCGAGGTGGGGCACACCTGCGTTGGGGCGAAGATCAACGGGCGCATGGCGCCGCTCAGGACCAAGCTGCGCACGGGCGACATTGTCGAGATCGTTACTCAGAAAGACCACAAGCCTAGCCGGGATTGGCTGAGCTTCGTCAAGAGTCCTCGAGCCCGCAACAAGATCAAGCACTGGCTCAACGAAGACCATCGGCGCCGGGCTGTCGAGATCGGGCGCAAGCTGCTGGAGCGCGAGGCGCGCAAATTCAAGGTGCCAATGAGCCAGATCAGCGACCAGGATCTGAGCCGCATCGCCAAGGAATATAGCGTGGCGACGGCCGCCGACCTGTTGGCTGCGCTGGGCCTGGGCAAGCAATCGGCGCGCCAGGTGCTGAACAAGCTGTCGCCAGGCAGCACCACTCAACCGGAGGCCGAGGTTGCTCCGGAGATCAAGCCGGGAACCGCCGAGTCAGCGATGTCGGACGCGGTGCGCAAGCTACACCTGACGGGCTCCGATTCGCTGCAGGTCGAGGGGCAGAACGATATGCTCGTCTATCGGGCGCGATGTTGCAACCCGATCCGCGGGGAAGAGATCGTGGGATATGTCACGCGCGGGAAGGGCGTAGCCGTTCATGCGCGCAGCTGCCCGAATGTGCAGAATCTGCTTTATGAGAGCGACCGACGGATTGCGGTCGAGTGGTCCCGGAAGAGTCCCGCGGCGGCAGGCCAACCGCAGCGCTACCCGGTGAAGATCACCGTCTCCTGCGACGACCGCGCCGGGATGCTGAAGGAGTTGATCGCGGTCATCTCGGACGATAACGCGAATATCAGCGGCGTCGATATTCGCAAGGACGAGAACGGCGATGCGATCGTCGAGCTGATCGCCGAAGCCGAAGACGTGCACCACCTCAATCGCATGGTTCTTGGCCTGCGCCGGGTCAACGGCGTGCGGGCCGTGCAGAGGGCGCAGAAGCTGTAGCGACCTCAGCCGCTCAGCGAGACCAGCAAAACAACGCGTCTCTTGCTCGTCACCTGGCACGCAGGTTCCCTGCAGTTGACTCCGTTTCAACGACTGGTCTATACCGCTCAGACGCTTGGCGATTGCGGATGGGATGCTGGAGTGTGCGCATCGAGCGCTTTCGAGCGGGGGGCCAATCGATTCGTGGCAGAGCCGCACGGAGAAAGGGCTGTTTTCAATGACCGGACTGACGAAGAAATCTTTTGATCCCAAGGGCTTTCTGGCGACCGAAGGGCCGGGACGAAGCATCCGCCGGAATACGGCAAGGCAGGCTTTCTATTCTCAGGGAGGCCCGGCCGACTCTGTGTATTATCTCCAGAGCGGCCAGGCAAAGCTCACGGTCCTCTCCAAGCGGGGCAAAGAGGCTACGCTGACCATGCTTGCCGGCGGGGATTTTTTTGGCGAGGAGTCGATGGCGGGGGCGGGAACGCTGCGAACGGCTACGGCGATGGCCGTAACCGTCTGCATTGCGGTCAGGATCGAGAGGGCACAGATGCTGCGCGTTCTGCATGAGGAGCATGCGTTCTCAGACTTTTTCATGCAGTTCATCCTGACCCGAGGGATTAGAACCCAGGCGGATCTGGTCGATCAGCTCTTCAACTCGAGCGAGAGGCGGCTGGCGCGAACACTCTTGCTGATGGCCCAGTATGGCGGATCGGGCGAACCCGAGAACCTGATCCCCGCTGTAACCCAGGAGACTCTTGCAGAGATGATCGGGACGACGCGGTCGCGCGTGAGCTTCTTCATGAATCGCTTCAGAAAGCTTGGGTACATCGATTACAACGGCCGCATACGGGTTCACACGTCGCTGCTCAACATGGTTTTGCACGATTCACTGCCGGAGGAAAACGCAACCAGACCACTGTTGCTCGATCCCCCTCCGAGTCCCGCGCGAACCACCAAACGATCGAATCTGACGTGAACGGGGCGCCCCATTTCTGAGCCTGACCGCCCCCGGCCTGGACTGCCGACTTCGCACTGCCGATTCGATAAGGAGATCTTATGTCTTTTGGAATTTACGCCGCGGGATTCGCAATCATGATCGGCGGGCTGGCTTACGCCGCGCACCTGATGCACCTGCCGATGCACTGGATTGTGGCGGGCGCGGTCGTACTGGCAGGCGTTGGTCTGCTGTCGGCTGTGAAGGCTACGCGGCAGAAAGACTCTGCCAACTAGGGGCTAGAGTTAGGGAAGCTCCTAACAAGTTGATGTTGCGGACCAGCATTCTCTCAGGGGCTGAAGCCCGGAGTGATTTTGCTGCATTAGCGGCACGACTCAAGTCGTGCCCTGACTCCTGTCGCAGCTCCCCAGAGGTATTTCCGGCGCCCGTAAGGCCCCATGTTTCCCCCGGGATCGCCGATCTGAAACTGCAGGACCAGGACAATATCCCGCGCGGCGCTGCGATTATCGCTGGAGTCTGTGCGGTCTTCTCTTCCCAAAGTCAACCTTCCTGACTAATCCGCGTCTAAAGAGATTGTTTGCCGGAGCCTGTTTCGGCCTGGGGCGTCTGCCGGCGGACGGTTTCTTCCCCGATCATCTTTTCATCTGGTCTTCATCTGGCTTCAGGTTGCTGTTTTGCGGTGCCTTGGGACGCGAAGAATAGGGGCCGGGGCAGGAAGCTTCCCCTTCTTTCCAGTCAGGATTCAGCGCGTTTTTGGGCGAGGGAGCAAACGTTCCCTTTCGTCACTCAACGACCCGTTCCCGCATCCGAGTGAGGGATTGAGTGGTTGCCAACGGTTTCTGGCAAGTATGATTCGATTGCGACCGCAACTTTTTGTGTTTTCGGGGGTTAGCTTCCGAAGGAAGGCGAAGGAAATCCACTATGCGTTCTATGAACTCCCTCTCCCATTGCGCATTGGCAAGTGCATTGCTCGGTGCATTGATCTGTTCGACGGCCCTGCTTGGCAGCCCGGTAATGGCGGCCCAGGGGGTTGCGCCCGCGATCCGGATTGTCGACCGGATCGACGAAAGCAACCTGGTAACGCTGAAGGGCAACACGCACCCGGCGGCAAACGCCAAGAACGATCGTGGCCGGGTGAGCGCGGATCTTCCGATGACCGACCTGGTGCTGGTGCTGAGCCGCAGCCCCGAGCAGCAGGCAGCCTTTGAGAAGTTTGTCGCCGGCCAGTACGATCCGGCGTCGCCCGACTTTCACCAGTGGCTTACACCGGATGAGGTGGGCACGAAGTTCGGCCCATCGGAGACGGACATCGCGACCATCTCCCGCTGGCTGACTGGGCATGGTCTTTCGGTGGATCAGGTGACGAAGGACCGCATGTCGATCCGCTTCAGCGGGACAGCGGCGATGGTCGAGAGCGCTTTTCACACCGAAATGCACAACCTGGAAGTCAACGGGGTTTCGCACATCGGCAATGTGACCGATCCGCAGATTCCGGCGGCGCTGGCTCCGGCGGTGGTGGGTGTGAAGGCGCTGCACAACTTCTTCCCGCATCCGCTGCACCGGCTTGGCAGCCAGGTGACTCGGGATGCAGAAAGCGGCCTATGGAAAAGACCCGCTGCATCGGGGGCCGGGGCTTCGGCAGAGGCAAAGAGCGGCGGCGTTCGTCCCGAGTTTGGCATCAATGTTCCATCCAACCCCACCTCGGGGACGATCGCCTATACCGTCGAGGATGTGACGCCTTATGACTTTGCCACCATCTACAACGTGCTGCCGCTGTGGAATGCCGGTATCGACGGGACAGGCCAGACGATTGCCATTGCCGGGACAAGCAACATCGACCCCACCGATGTAGCCACGTTCCGCAATTTCTTCAAGTTGCCTACGGGCAATGCGGTCAATACGCCGATCGTCGTCAATGGAAGCCCGAACGGCGAGGAGCCCCTCACAATTTGCACCGACCCCGGCAATGAACTAACTCCACCCCCATGCACCATCGACGACCTGATCGAGAACTCGTTGGATGTGGAGTGGTCGGGAGCCGTGGCCAAGAACGCGCAGATCGTACTGGTCGCCTCCTATGCCCCACCGAATTCAACAATCGACGGTCTTTGGGATTCCGAGAGCTACATCGTGAACAACGTCGATAACGCGGCATCTCCCGTTAATGGCGTTCACATCATGAACGTCAGTTACGGCATTTGCGAACTGGGCAACGGCACGGCTGGGAACGTCGAGTACTACAATCTTTGGTCGCAGGCCGCTGCGGAGGGACTCGCGGTCTTCGTCGCGTCAGGAGACTCGGGCTCGGCCAGTTGCGACGGCGGAGAGGTCGCGGAGAATGGGCTCGCAGTAAGCGGACTTGCCTCAACCCCCTACAATACGGCTGTCGGTGGAACAGATTTCAACTGGTGCCCTTTGACGGATATCTATAACGGTCAGGTCGGGACGGGTTCTCCTCAGACATGCCCATCGTCGCCTTACTGGAACGCCACTAACGCTTCCAACGGGTCGACTGCGAAGGGCTATGTGCCTGAGGTTCCGTGGAACGACAGCTGCGCCAGTTCGCTGGCCCTGGGATATCTGCAAGATTGGGCCAACAACTCAACCTTCTTTGGCGTCCCTGGCGTAAAAGATGCAGAGACTGCCTGCAATCTCGCGTTGATCTCTACCGGAAGCCAAATCGATCTTTCCGGCTATCTCAATACCGTTGGCGGCGGAGGGGGCGCAAGTGGATGCGTGGTCAGCGATTCGAGTGGCAATTGCACCACCGGCGCCACGAGCACGGGAACCACAAACAACCCCGACACAAATCTCCCGCAGGGATCGCTGACTCTCTACCAAAACGGCTGGCCCAAGCCCGATTTCCAAAACACCTCTGCCATCCTCGGCCTTAGCACAGCCGCTGGAGCACGCACGATTCCCGATATCAGCTTCTTCTCTTCCGACGGCTTCCTTTCCGGCAGCGCGTACCTGATCTGCGTTTACGATAACGGATCTCTAGGTTCGGGAGACGAGCCCTGCACCTATGCCGTCGATACTGAGCCGTTTGCCTCGGAGGTGGGTGGCACATCGGCCTCAACTCCTGCCATGGCCGGAGTGATGGCGCTGATCAACCAGAAGGCGGGCTCGGCGCAAGGCAGCCCGAACGCAGAGCTCTACAAGCTGGCCGCCCAGCAGACGTATTCCAGTTGCAAGGCGGAGAGCGTCAGCGCAGGGAGCACCTCTTGCTACTTCAATGACATCGACACGGGGAGCAACGCCGTGCCCTGCGATTATGGCGCATTCGGATACCTCTCTCCTGGCTGCAAACCCGCGGAGATTTTGGACGGGAGCGCTGATAATGTGGGTGTTCTGCCCGGGTACAGCGCGACCACGGGCTACGATCTAGCTACCGGGCTGGGATCGCTGAATGTGGCTAACGTTGTGAATGCGTGGCCGGCAACGGTGGGAACCGCGAAGGCAACTGTCTCGGTGACGCCAGCACCGGCAAGCATCGCCTCGAGCCAGAGTCTGGGTGTAACGGGCACGGTGGCAAGTTCTCCCAGCGGAGGAGCAACACCAACAGGGACGGTGACTCTAACGGCTGGCACTTACAGTTCTTCGATGGCGCTTTCAAACACGGGCACTTACTCTTTCACGGTTCCGGCGAACAGCCTGAGTGCCGGAGCCGACACCATCAACGTGGCTTATCTCGGAGATGCAACCTACGGTCCCGCGAGCGGCCAAGCATCTGTCACGGTAACGGGGACCGGAGTCACCTTCAGCCTGACCCAACCTGCGATTGTTGTGACTCCGGCCAGTATCGCGCCTGGGTCATCTGCCACGGCAACAGTCACGGTGTCCTCGGTGGGCGGGTACGCGGGAACCGTAACTCTGACCTGCCAGCTCCAGAGCACGACCGCTGCAAGTGGAGGTGATCCGGCCCCGTGTTCCGGAGGCGGAGAGCCGGGAGTGACCCTCAATTCGAGCACCTCATTGGGGACCGTGGTCTTTACGGTGACGACATCGGCGCCGGTGGCCGCGCTCGCCTATCCCAAGCTGCCCGGCAAGGGTCGCGGATGGGAGGGCGCGGGAGGTGGCGCGGTTCTGGCGTTGCTCCTGTTCCTGGGAGTTCCCGCCCGGCGGCGCAGTTGGCGGTCGATGCTGGGTGTCTTTGTGCTGATGGCGGCGCTGGGCAGCCTGACCGCTTGCGGCGGCGGTGGCAGTAGTACTTCGACCCCGCCCCCCCAGAGCGATCCGGGGACAACTGCCGGCGCCTACACCTACACCGTGCAGGCGACCGGGAACCCTTCGGTGGGCTCCATATCAACCACGTTTACTGTGACCGTGAACTAAGTTGACGGGCAAGGATGTTGAGACATTGGCCCTTCCCTCGGGAAGGGCCAATGTATTTTGGAGGACTTGCCAGGGTTCTTGCAGGGGATGAAGCGAGGCAGGCGCACCTGAATCGTCGCGCCGGACCAAGGTCAGGAGTTTCCGGTTGTCGCGTTCACCAGTTCAAGCGCCGCCATTCCCTTGTGCGGAGCAATGAAGCGCTTGGCGCGCCAGGCGATGGAGAGCTTTTCGCGGTCGAGCAGCTTGCGAATCTGTCCGTGGGCGTGTTCGGCCCAGGGACCGCCTTTATCGAGCCGCACGTAAGCCTGCCAGTGGCGCAGCGCCGGACGCTCTTCGCCCCTGCGCTCATGGGCCAGCGCCAGGTTATAGTGGGCGTCGGCATAGCGGGGAGCCAGCGCAACCGCTCGCCGGTAAGCGACGATCGACTCGTCCAGCCGCTGCAGCTCGTCGAGGACATTTCCCAGGTCGAAGAAGGCCAGCACGTAGGCCGGATCGATCTCCGTCGCTCGGCGGTAGAGCTTCTCGGCCCAATCAAACTCGCGCAGGTGGAAGTGGATTGTGCCGAGGTTGATCCAGGCGGGCGCAAAGGTAGGGTTGCGCTCCATGATCTGTTCGTAGAGCTTGATGGCGCGGATCTTCTCGCCTGCCTCCTCGGCCTGCACGGCCGCCAAAAACAGCTCCTGCACGCCACGCGGTCCGTTGATGCCCGGTTTGCGCAGCAGCAGCGCCTCGGAGCCAGCCGAAGGCCCGCACCCCTGGTCGATGCGTTCAAAGTCGAAGAGCAACTGCCCGGTGATCGGGTCCACCACCGACCCGTCGTGGCGGAAGGCAACTCGCGCTCCGCTCCTGACCATGCTGGCCTCAAGCAGGGGATTGGTCATTCCGGCAACCGCTTTCATCGCGACAATGGATTGGCGGATCGCCGCAGCGGAGACGGCTTCCTCGCGCAAGACGCGCAAGGTCCGCAACTGGCCAAGATCCTGGAAGGAATAGCTTTGGAGCTGCGCGATAAGGCCGGCCCGCTCCCAGCCCTGCAACTGGCGGGAGCCGATCTGCAGGATGCGTAAGACGTCCCGGCGGCTATAGCTGGTCACTCTTCCGTACTCCCCTGGGGTGGTCCGGCAATGCTTTGGGGCCCGAATTCCGGCTGCTAATTCGAGTTTTGGATCTCGCCACCCCTGAACTCGGCTCTTGGAACAGTACCTGAGGAACCGCTCTTGCTGCGATTATGCCAAGAGTATGCGTGCATAAGCAGACGCGTACTACCGCCGCAATAAAAAAATGCGTGGATAATTGGTGTCTTATTTGGTACGTTTTCGCTTGGGAGGCCGGTGGTCTGTGGAAAACCGAGGAGAAATGCATCTATTCCGGACAAAACGGGTGGGTTTCGGCCAATTCGCGGAAGGGATTGTCGACGGGAGCAGGCTGGAAGTTGGCTACTTGGGCGTGCCGGTGGTTTCTTCGGCGACGAAGGTGCATTTGCGGCACTGGCAGACGCGGCGGAGGTAATCCCAGGAGTAGATGCCGCCGGAGTGGCCGTCTTGCCAGTTGAACTGAATTGCGTAGCGGCCGACGGCGTGGGCACTGGCCGGCTTGGGCGGCGGCGTAAACATCGGCAAAACATTGGCGGGCTTGGGTTTGGGCTGGCCGGCTTTGCGGCCCTCGGCCTTGCGGACGTCAACGCAAGTAGCGCAGGGGCAGGCCTCGCGCAGCCAGGCAAAGCTCCAGGCGCTGCGATGGCCGTCGGCCCAATCGATCTCCATGCCCTTGCCCTCGGTTATGAGCACGCGGACCTTTTCCGGCGTAACAGCGATACGGGGCAGCGGGCGGGCCTCTTCGGTCTCGTCGGCTTCGTGGTCCTTGGGGGCGATGCGGATGCCTTCGTGGCTCATAGAACCAGCTTACAGCCGTCAGCTGACAGCCGACAGCTTATTGATGCCAGAAGAACCAGGCGGCCATGGAGAGGCCGATGGCGACGACGGTCCAACGCAGGACGGGCTGCGGGATGCGGCGGGCAAGGCGGGCCGAGGCGTATCCGCCGATGGCGCAGACCACCATCGAGAGCACGCAGTAACGCCAGACGACCTGGCCGCCGATGGCAAAGATGATGCAGGCGATGCCGTTGGCCGGGGTGGTTGCGGCGACCTTGAGGGCATTGATTTCGTGCAGATCCTGGTGGCCGAAGAGGGAGAAGAGGGTGATCAGCAGGAATCCCGCACCGGCGCCGAAGTAGCCAATGTAGAAGCAGACGGCCGCCGTCGCCAAAAACACCGGGAGACGGCGAGGCGGAACGGGATGGGCGGCGAGAGTCGCCTTGCGGGTTTCAAGCCAGCGAGAGACGGGGCCGCTGACGGCAAAGATTGAGGCGGAGACGAGGAGCAGCCAGGGGACTAGATGAAGAAAGGTCCGCTGCGGGGTGTTGAGCAGAACTAGCGCACCGACTGTG
>Ga0302195_10000238_pt1 | contig 41857 bp, 37 predicted proteins | sample II_Bog_N1_2_FD_198778 | JGI IMG/M metagenome (GOLD analysis project Ga0302195, IMG submission 198778) | Peat permafrost microbial communities from Stordalen Mire near Abisko, Sweden - II_Bog_N1_2 | ecosystem: Environmental > Terrestrial > Soil > Wetlands > Peat | place: Sweden: Abisko...
TGGTCACTGAGAGCGTTTTGAATAAGCTGAAACTTTCAATGAATGGCAATTTGAACGTAACTTTACATAACGTACATTATCGGCGTTATAGTGAGAATTCGCTGTTATACTGGTTGGTATGCGTCGGCTACTTTGTGCTGCCCTATTAGTGGCATCCACCGCTGGGATCTTTGTGATTCCCGCCACCGCTGACGACTCTTCGGCAAAGGTATTGCTCTCATTTGACTACAGCGACAACAGCGCGCCGCCGTCGGTCTCAAATGGATCGTTCAATGTGATTGTCGACGTTTTACCGGGTGACGCAACGGGTCAGGTCAGAATGTTCGCGGTCGCACCAGCAAGTACGAACGACGCGAACATCGTGTGCCGCTTCCAGTGGATCAGTCAGAGCCAGGCGGAGTGCGCCTTCAATTTCCCGGACAACGGCGTGTGGGCGATTCACGCGCAGTACGTGACCGCTCCCCAGACCGACGTCGTGGCAGTTGCCGTGACGAACCTTCGCGTCAACAACTAACTGAGGACCTCTGGGTCCGGTCAAGTTTCGAGTCCTGTGGGGGGACCCCTTCAAGGGCTTGTCTCAAGTGATAGTTGAGGCCCACGACGCCGAAGAGGCACTGGTCGTTGCTTACACACTGCACCCGGAACTCCCCCGTCCTCGGGTCGCCCTTAGGTCAAACGAGTAAGTACTCACTACAAAGGTCCCGAGACAGTGGTTTACACTGCGCAGATGAGCTCTCTTTTTGACGTGAATGGCAAGGTTGTACTGGTGACCGGCGGAAGTCGTGGCATTGGCGAGATGATCGCCCGAGGTTTTGTCGAGGCCGGGGCGAAGGTGTACATCTCTTCACGCAAGGCCGAGGTCTGTGACGCGCTGGCGAAAGAGCTCTCCGAGATCGGATCGTGCACTTCCCTACCGGCCGACCTCTCAACCGAAGTGGAGTGTCAGCGTCTCGCGAACGAGATTCTGGCGCGCGAAGACCATCTCGACGTCCTGGTGAACAACGCCGGAGCAACGTGGGGCGCGCCCATGGATGACTATGACGAGAAGGCTTGGGAGCGCGTCCTCTCACTCAACGTCAAAGGCGTCTTTCACTTGACCAAGTTCTTGCGGCCCTTGCTCGACGCGAACGGCACCGCAGAGAGTCCGTCACGAGTAATCAATATCGGCTCGATTGACGGTATTCACGTCCCGTCGATGGACACGTTCGCCTATTCCGCCTCCAAAGCGGCGGTCCACCAACTGACCCGTCACCTCGCCAAGACCCTGGCCCCAAAGATCACGGTGAACGCCATCGCTCCCGGGCCGTTCCCTTCGAAAATGATGCGCGCCACGCTCGAGGCGCACGGCGATGAGATTGCCAAGGCGGCGCCGATGAAACGCATCGGACAGCCGTCGGACATGGCCGGCGCGGCGATTTTCCTGGCGTCACCGGCCGCGAGTTATATCACGGGCACCATTCTTCCCGTCGACGGCGGTCTCGCGACGTTGGCCTAACTCTTGGGCTGGCTGCCCAGGGTGACACTGATGGTGAGGTGTTGCTTGCCGCGCACCACGTGCAACGCGATCACGTCGCCCGGACGCAATGCCGAGATGACGCTGCCGACGTCTTGAGCGCTGCCGATCGAGGACTTGTTGATTCCCACGATGACGTCACCTTGTTTCACGCCGGCGGCCGCGGCCCCTGTGCCCGAGATGACACTCATGACGACGGCACCCGATGAGACCGTGAATCCGTACTCCTGTTGCAGTGAAGGTGTCATCGACGTAATTTCCACTCCGATGAAAGCACCGTGATTGACGACGCTCTCACCGGCCTCCAATTGCTTCAAGAGTGACTCGATCGTGGCGTCGGGAATCGCGAAACCGATGTTCTGCGCGCTCGTACCGTCGGGCAGCGTCCCGGCCACTGCCGTATTCATTCCAATGACGTCGCCGCTCGAATCGAGTAACGGACCACCGGAGTTGCCGGGATTGATGGCGGCGTCGGTTTGAATCATGTTGCTCAGCGTCTCACTCGACGTACTGGAGCCGGCGGTCACGGTGCGACCGAGGGCCGACACGATGCCCGAGGTGACGGTCGGCGTCCCGGCCGCGAGTCCGAGCGCGTTACCAATCGCGACGACGGCGTCGCCGACGACCAGGTCGTTGGAGTTGCCGAAGGTGACCGGTGTCAGACCGGAGATGTTGTTGATGCGGATGAGGGCCACGTCGTCAATGGGATTGGTTCCAATGAGTGTCGCGGGCAAGGCCTTGGTCGATCCGGTGCGCGTAACGGTGATCGTGCCGCCGTTCACGGCGGCGGCAATCACGTGGTTGTTGGTGACGACGAGACCGTTCTTGGTGATAACCATTCCGGTGCCCTGATCCTCTTGGCCTTCACCCTTCACGTCGATGGACACAATGGACGGCAACGCCTTATTGATCAGTTTCGGAATACTCATTCCACCCGGGAGATAGCCCGCGCCGGGTTTGTTGGTGACGGCGTCGATCGTCACTCCCCCGGGTCCCGAGTTCGATGTTGACGCGTAGTGACCGGCCAAACCCCCGACCAACGCGGCGACCAGGAGCAACGACACCCTCGTTGACCAGAGAGAACGCTTCGCGGGTCGCGTCGAATGCTGTGACGATAGCGGCACGACGTCGATGATTGAAGCGGTGCCCAGTGCCGGTGGCAACGGCGTGACCTCAACCGCGTCCACGGGGGTCGCTTCGTTTGGAGGTGGGTTGTGCATCGTGAAAGGTTCAGTCTCGACGACCTCGCTCGGCGTCGGTTCGGCGCCGTCACCGGGAAGATCATTCATGCGAACATGCTAGGCACTCAATCTAAATTTGACCTAAATGCGCACGAAATGTTTGTTTATTGGCGAGCGGCTAGATTGGAGACCCTATGTCGCGTCGTATTGAGATTGAAATCACGAGTCTGAATGGCGACGTCGCGACGTGGCGCGCCGCCGGCGCCAAGTTGCCCAAGGGAATTCTCAATTCTTCGCTCATACCCGGTGGACCGGTCGTTGGTAATACCTACCGCGCCGACGTCGAGCAGTACATGGAAGGCATTGAGATCCTTTCGGTGATGGCCCCCAAGACTGCTTCGCCGGTCGACCCGCGCAACGAGCGCCTCGAACTCATCCCGACCGTGAAGTCGGGCCCGGACGTGGTCGTGACGTACGCACCGAAGGGCCGTGGTGGCTCGCGCCGCGAAGGCGCGGATACGCGACGTGAGGGCGGTCCGAGTCGTCGTGAGGGTGGTCCTGGTCGACGCGAGTCGAGTCCCGGACGCAGAGAGAGTGGACCCGGTCGCCGCGACGGTGGATCGGCCCCGTCCGAGGGTGCTGAGGCGCGCGAGCCCTCAACGCGCACCGAGCGCACCAAGCGTCCGCCCAGAAATCCCATTGATCGAGACGCTTCGTCGTCAACGCCCGGCGAACGACCAGCTCGAGGACCGCGCACCGATCGACCGGCGCGTGGAGCACGTCCCCCACGTCCCGCCGGTCCCGTTGAGCCGCCAATGACGACGACGCACCGCAATTCACTACTCGCGACACTTTCGCCCGAACAGCTCCCCGTCGCCGAGCAATTGTTGCGAGGGGGGATGCCGTCGGTTCGCGCAGCGGTCGCCGAACAGAACAAGAACGCCACCGCACAGGGACGCCCGACGATTGACGCCACCACCATCGACCGCATCGCCGAAGAGCTCTTAGGTAAGACCAACCTCGCACTGTGGAAGGACCGCGCGGCGGGCGCCATTGGAGCCGGTCGAGAACTGCGACTGCGCGATCTTCGCGCGGTCGTCACTTCGGCCAAGACCGTTTCTTTGGACGAAGAAGCTCGCGCTCAGTTGAAAGAGCTTCAGGTCTCGCTGACCGCGAGGTTGGAGCACTTGCGAACGCAGTGGAACGCCAAGCTCGAAGCGGCGATTGAGTCGAAGAACGTGAAAGAAGCACTGACGCTGGTCGCTCGCCCACCCGACATGTCGACGCGGGTGAGTGCGGAGATGGCGGCGAAGGTCGTCGCCATCACTTCGGAGTCCCTGAGCGCTGAAACGGATCCGACACTCTGGAAAGAGATCGTTGAGTTGACCGTCGACACCTCTATTCGTCGCAACGTCAAGCCCCTCGGCATTCCGAATGATGAGTCGTGCAAGGCGGTGGCCATCCACAACGCGGGCGCAATTCCCGAGTTCGCGAAACTGCTCGGTATGAAGGTACCGCCGCCCCCGCCCCCGACGAGAATCATTCGCCGTCCGGCGACGCGCCGTCCGCCTACTCGCCGCGCATCGTAAGGAGACGGGCCTTCCAACCGAGGGACTCGTAGAGCGACTTCATACCTCGATCCCCCGGCAGGGCCAAGCCGTCCTTCGGTGCGTTCTCCCCCGCCACTAGAGCCCGCAACAGTGTCGTCGCGACTCGTTGGCGACGCTGCTCGTGGTGAACGAAGACGCCTTCGACGACCTCGTCGCGAACCAGGGCGAATCCTAGAACTCTCTTCTCGTCACTTATGGTCCACAGCGCGCCACTCGTTACCACGTACGTGAGCAATGACTCTTCGTCCACGTCGCGGCGGATCGTGGTGTAGAGCTCCGGGCCGCCGCGGTGATTCTTGAGCCGCTTGATGGCGTGATCCCACAAATCACGAAGTTCGTCCGAAACAGAATTTGCCCGTAGGACGTGCACGTTAGTCGCTACGTGATCGACGAATGAGGACCCGCCGTGTACTCACACACAGTCACGACAGAGCATCTTCGACCGGTCCGAAAGTTGGCTTGTCTTCTTCAGCAGTCGGCACGAGGTGCAGCGGAACTCATCATCCTGTTTGGGCAAAATGGTCTCGGCCGGATCGACGAGGGTGTCCACTTCGCCGGGTGCCTCTTCGTCGTCTTCGGGCGTCGAAGTGCGCCGGATGGTCTCGGCAAGTACCTCGTCAAGCGCCAATTCGATGTCGGCGTCGTCAACTACGTCGTCGTCTTCGACGACGACAACTTCGGGCACGACGTCCTCATCTTCCACTTCCTCAACGTCGTCAACATCCACGACGTCCTCCGTATCGACGCCTTCGACGTCCTCGACGTCCTCGACGTCTTCGACGTCGACATCCTCGAGGTCTTCCTCGCCGATGGTCTCTTCGTCGAAGCCGTCGGCCAACTCCTCTTCGTCGAATACTTCTTCTGTGTTGCCGTCACTAGACATAAATCCCTCTTCTATAGCGCTGGCATTGTAGAGCCTTTTACGGTCGAAGTGACGCCATTTGACATAAAGAATGCTTAAGGTTGAGAAAAACTACCGATTGAGGCGATTTCGCTCGGCGGCGCGCTCTGCCTCGAGTCGTTCGAGGTCGGTGTCGGAGAAATCGACGTACTTCATGGCGTCGGCGATTAGCCCGTGTCCGGCGACCTCGCGCACCAGCCGAGCCATCTCCTGGGCGACGCGCCGGTAGCTCGGATGGCCCTGGGGACTCGAGCGAAGTTCGATGAGGTGCATTGCTTCGCGCGCGTTCATCTGCATCACGTAGCGAATTCGAAACGCCAGGGCCACGGCGTACTGCGCCTGTTCCGGGAACTCACGCCGCAGGTCGTAATAGAGCTCGGCCGAGCGCCGTAGCGACTCTGTGTAGCGATCGGCGAGGCCCGCCTCGGCAATGACGTCGGGAACGTCGTAGCCGAGATCAGCCGTCAGCGGTTGCCACTCGATCGTAAGGAGTCGGTGGCGTTGGAGGTCCCGAAACGCACCGTAATCGGTCACGAGTTCAAAGCGGTAATCCGTGCGTTCGAAGGCTCGACCGGGACGGTGTCGACGATTCTTGCGATCGCCGACGTACGTCGACAGCAGCGCGGCGCGCTCGGGTGCGCTCATCGCTTCGACGCGCTTTTGTGCCTCGTCGTGTGAGTGCGTGGAGTTACCAAAGACGATTGCTTCGAGCACTCGTGTCTCACCGTCGGGGTCGTACGAGACGAGTCGTACAGTCTCGGTCGGTTCGTCTTCGATCACCGCGTTCCACATTGACGCCACGAGATCCCGTGTAGCGCTCTTGGTCTCGGACATGTACGTCGACCAGGCGACACCGCGTTCCGGAACGTCGACGCGTTTGAGAAACGAGGGGATCACCTTCACGAGTTCGTCCATCATGAGTTGGCCGTAGAGCCGGACTTCGAGCAGGGGATGAGCGCGCATGTGCAAGAGCAGTGACTCGTAGGCTTGACCCGAGGCGTAAATACCGAGGTTGGAAAGGGCGCTCGCCGGCAAGAGGCCGCGCGTTGCGTCGAGCGCCTTGGCGCGAACGGCCTGGCGATACACGAAGTCGGTGTCCTCGGGCGTCTTCGGGAATTTCTTGGTGAGCCATTCAGTAAGAATCGGCAGCAGTTCGGCGTAGGTGTCGAACATGCGGTCCATCTCGCCGACGTAACGGGCCCCGAACTTCGACTCGAGTAGATCGTGATCGCGATAGAAGCGGTAGTGGCCGTTGGCGAAGCGCCGGTCGTAGCCGAGATAGCGAGTGGACTGCTCGAGGTAACTCATAAGTCGTCCCCACTCGAGGACCTTGGTGAGCACGTTGCTGGCCTGTTCACAGGCGAGGTGCACGCCACCCAGCTGGGCCACCGAGTCGTCGCCGTACTCGACAAAGATCCTCTGATAGAGCTCGTCGGCACGGTCGAGTCCGACGGTCGCGTCGATAGAAGCGTCGCCCGAGAGATCGAGGTCGCCGACGAATTCGTCCAGGAAGAGCCGGCGCAGACTTTTGGAAGACCTGGAATAACGTGCGAACAACGCGCCCTTCACGACTTCGGGCAGATTGACGAGGGCGAAAACGGGACCCTCTAAGTTGGTGAAGTAGCGGCGCAGGACGGCGATTTCGGCGTCAGTGAACTCTTCGGCGACGTAGACGTGCATGGAATAACGAGGCTAGAGGCGAAATCAGGCGCGGGGGTGGACGCTCGAATAGCCCGCCACGACGCTGCGCAGGACTGCGTCGCGAGCCTGAGCAGCCACTTCGGCGACCGAGGTGAGGTCGCTCATCCGAGTCAGTTGTTCGCAAAGATCGGCCACTTGCTTGGCGTTTCTCACGAAATCTCCCGGCGAGGTTTGGCCGATTTCGACGTCGGCGAGGTCCAACACGGTACCGAGCGACGCCCCCCGTGCCCAGGCCGCGATAGTCGTGGCGAACTTGCCGTCCGGCTCTTTGGCGCTGGGTACCTTGAAGCGGTTCTCGACCTCTTGGATGGTCGTCGCGGTGAGCGATATTTCGGACAGTCGCTCGTTCAGGTCGCCCCGGCGCTGCTGTCCGAGACGGTCGTGAAGGTTGCGCCTCTTCTTCGTGGTCACCTGTCGCGCGGCGTTGGCGGGACGACCGGCCCGTTTGGATTCAAAGACGAAGCAGGACAACAGTCCGGCTAGTTGGGCTGGTTCGAGTCCGTCAAAGACACCGGCGGTGATCGACTCGGCGATGAGGAGATCACACTCGTGATAGATCGAACGTAGGAGTTGCCCCTGGACCGTGAGGTGCCAGCCCTCGGCGTAGCCCAATTCTTCGAGGACGTGATGGCGCGCCACCATCTGATCGCCAAGGGGCCGTTTGTTGCCCGTCGGTCGATGATCAGTCTCGAACTGAGCGAAGGAGCGTTGTACGACTTCGAGCGCCGTCTCGTATTCGAAGTGATTGATCAGGTTGGCGGTGAAGTTGTAGGTCGGTCGAAAAGACGAGTGCAGGTCTGACGGCGGGGCCAACGCGACGCGTCCGACGTCGGTGAGGGCCACCTCGGTGGCGAAGCAGACGATCGCGTGGCCCTCGTCATCGAGTCCGCGTCGCCCGGCGCGCCCGGTCATCTGAGAGAACTCGGCGCTGGTGAGAAACTTTCGACCGGCGTCGGAGTACTTCGAGAACCGCTCCAACGCCACGGATCGCGCCGGCATGTTGACGCCCAACGCGAGAGTCTCGGTGGCGAACACCACCGCCAGCAGATTCAATTCAAAACAGGTTTCGACGATCTCGCGAAAGGCGGGCACCATTCCGGCGTGGTGCATCGCCAGGCCCCGCCGCAGGCAGTCAATGAAGTCGGCGTACTCGAGGGCCTTGAGATCGTCGTCCGAGAAGTCGACGAGCCGTGACTGGGCAATGGCTTCGATGTCGCGCCGCTCCTCGGGAGTGGTGAACATGAGTCCGTCGCGACGGCACTGGTGGGCCGCGTCGTCACACGCGGCACGAGAGAAAATGAACACGATGACCGGGAGAAGGTCCTCTCGCTCGAGCGCGTGGAGGAGTTCGCTGCGACGCGGGGCGCGAAACGGCGGCGGCGGTGCACTGGTCTTAGGTCCCTTCCACTTCGGTCCCGGTCGGAACTTCCTGGTTGCCTTCATGAGGTTGTCGATGCGACGCGCCTCGTCCGAGAGCCGCTCTCCGTCGAGCAGGTCGACGATCTCGACCGACACCTGACCGCGACGCATGACCGCCAAGTGATTGTGCAATTGGATGGGCCGTTCGTTCTCCACGATGATCGCCGTAGGCCCGCGCACTTCGGCGAACCACTCCCCTATGAAGTTGGCGTTGCCGATCGTCGCCGAGAGCGCGACGAATCGAACCGCGGCGGGCGTGAGGATGATGACCTCTTCCCACACCCCACCGCGGAACGGGTCTTGCAGGTAGTGGACTTCGTCCAGCACGACCAGGCCGAGCGTGTTCAGTTGGTGCGATTCGGTCAGCAGCATGTTGCGCAGGACTTCGGTGGTCATGACCACGACCTCGGCACTCGCGTTGATCGAGACGTCACCGGTGAGGAGCCCCACGCGACGCTCCCCGTAGAGAGCGCAGAGTTCTCCGTACTTCTGATTCGAGAGCGCCTTGAGTGGCGTGGTGTAAAAGGCGCGCTCCCCGCGTTCGAAGATGCGGCCGATCGCGTAGTTGGCGATCAACGTCTTGCCCGACCCGGTCGGCGCACTGACCAGCACGTTCACGTGTTCGTCCACGGCGTCGATCGCTTCTACTTGGAAGCGATCGAGTCCGAAAGCGAGGCTGTTGACGAATCGACCGCGGTAATCGCCGTCGGTCACTTCTTCAACAACTTACCCACGCCGATCGCGATGAAGTAAAACACCGCGAGCGGTAGCGCTAAGGCCAGCATGGAAAGTGGGTCGCCACTCGGCGTGAAGACCGCCGCGGCGATGGTGATGGCGATGAGCGCGTAACGCCAGTAGTGCAGGAGTTGGGTAGGGGTCACGACGTTGGCCATCTCCAGGGCGACGAGCACCACCGGGAATTCGAACGTCACGCCGAAGATGAACATCATCAACAAGAACAGCGTCAGGTACTGATTGGGGTTGTACTCGGTCAAGAGCGACTTGCCACCGATGGACTCCAGAAACTGAATGGCGTGACCGAAGCTGAAGTACGCGACGGTCATTCCCGAGATGAAGAACACCAGTGACGCCGAGACGAACGGGATGATGTACTTGCGTTCTCGGGCCTTCAGACCTGGCGTAATGAATCGCCACAGTTGCCAAAAGAGCACCGGCGACGCCGCCAGAATTCCGCCGAAGAAGGCAATCTTTATGCGCAACGTCAGCCCGTCCAGCGGGGCCGTGACCAGGAACGTGCACCCCTTATGGGCGGCGTTGCGCGCCGCACAGTAGGGCTCTTGGAGAAAGTGCAGAATTTGGTTGTAAAAGATGAAGGCCACGACGCCGAAGACTGACACCGTGATCGCCGAGACGAGAAAGCGGTGGCGCACCTCGGCGAGGTGTTCGGCCAGCGTCATGCCGGATTGGGCTTTACTGAAACGAGACACGTGACCTAGTTCAGCGACGGATCAGGCGGCGGCGTCGAATTCTCTGTTCGCGCGACAACGGGTCGACTGGGCGGGGTGATGAGCGGGGGAGCCACCGTCTCGGGCGGCGGGGGCGCGTTCTTCCGCACCTCGGCGGCCTCTTTGGCGTCGACCTGATCGGACAGCTGATTCAACAGATTGATCGGGCTGCGTACGATGCGCGCGATGTCACCGGTGCTGGGCAGATCAGGAATGGCGTCACGGACTTCGCTCTCGACGCGCTCCTGAATGCGCTTGAGGGCGCGCCAACTCGATCCGAGGCGGTGCGCCACTTCGGGCAACTTATCGGGACCCATTAAGAGCAAGACCACGGCCACAATCACCATGATCTTGATGGGACTAAGGAACATCAGACCATTGTAGGTCGGCGTCTACAGAAATCCGATGCGGGAAAGTGGCCAGATCCTGACGAACGCCTTGCCGATGATGTCCGAGCGCGGCACGGGCCCCCACATGCGACTGTCGCACGAATCCGAGTGATTGTCGCCCATCATGAAGTACTGATTCGCCTGCAAGGTAATGGGCGTGATGGCCCCACCGAGCGGTTCGGTGTGGGTCCACGTCTCATCCAGTGCATGCCACGGCTGATTCAACGAGAGATTTTCCAAGTAGATCGTGTTGCCCTCGGACTTCAGCGAATCACCGGGTATACCGATGACGCGTTTCACGAGGTCGGTCACCGGCTCGCCACAGTTTTCGGCCGGCGGAGCTTTGAACACGACGATGTCACCCACGTTGATCGTGCCGAACGTGACGGCCAACTTGTTGACGACGATGCGATCACCGATCTGCAGCGTTGGCTCCATTGAACCTGAGGGAATGTAAAAGGTCTGGAACGCGTAGGTCCGCATGAGGAAAGAGACGAGGACCGCGATGACGATGATCGCGGACCACTCGATGAGGGCTCGGCGACGGGGTTTTCGGGGCTTCGCGGGGGGCGGTGGATTCTCCGGCGGCTCGGGCGTCAAAAGGCCCGTGGACTCTTGGGGGGCCAAATCAGACACTTATGAAGTTTAGTCCGCTCAACCGTGGCGCTCTAAAGAGAGCAACAGCTTCTGAAACCTCTCGTCGGTGCTTTTGAAGGGGTCCTTCAGTAGGACCGTGCGCTGCATTTCATCGTTCAACTTCAAGTGGACCCAGTCGACGGTGTAGTCGCGACGCCACTCTTTGGCGGCCTTGATGAAGGTGCCACGCATGTGCGCGCGTGTCGTCGGGGGTGGCGTGTGCGTGGCCGAGGCGATCTCCTCGTCGCTCACCATTCGACGTAAGTGTCCACGGGCCTGACGGCGATAGTAGAGACCGCGTTCGAAGCTCGTGTCGTGATAGAGCAGATCGATGAGAGCGATCTTGGGATCGCTCAACTCGACGCCGCTTCGTTCGCGCTCTCTTTCGATGATCTGCAGCTTGGCGATCCAGTCGACGCGGTCCGCCAACCCCATCGGGTCGTTGCGATACTGCTCAATCACTTCACGCCACAGTTGCACGGCGTGAACCTGATCGGCCGGAAGCGGATGGCCCTGCAAGAACTGTTCGGCCCGTTCGCAGAGATCGTCTTGAATCTCGAGGGCCGTCAGGTCGCGCCCGTTGGACAGCTTGACCGGTTCCTTACTCCACAGGTCATAGGAGATGTCACGCAGCGCATTGATGGGCGACGCCATGTTGTAGTCGCGCAAGACCGTATTGCGGTCCTCGATCATGGCGAGGACGACGGCCGCCGTACCGAGTTTGAGGTACGTGGCGAATTCGCTCATGTTGGAGTCACCGACGATGACGTGCAGGCGTCGATATTTCTCGGGATCGGCGTGGGGTTCGTCGCGAGTGTTGATGATCGGTCGGCTGCGCGTGGTCGCTGACGAAATCGCCTCCCAGATGTGTTCGGCGCGTTGGCTCATCGAATAGGCCGTGCCCTTGGCGTTGGTGACGACCTTGCCGGCACCCGTGAAAATCTGGCGACTGATGAGGTACGGGATGAACACCTGTTCGAGACGCGTCAGGTCGTCGATGCGCTCGATGCAGTAGTTCTCGTGGCAGCCGTAGGAGTTGCCGGTCGAGTCGGTGTTGTTCTTGAAGAGGTAGATGTCGCCGCGGATGCCTTCATCGCTGAGCTGACCCTGCGCGTATTCGACGAGTTCACGCAGGATTGACTCCCCCGCCTTGTCTTGGGCGACGGCGTCGACGAGCGTGTCGCACTCGGCGGTCGCGTACTCCGGGTGCGAGCCGACGTCGAGGTAGAGTCGGCTGCCGTTCTCCAAGAACACGTTGCTCGAGCGTCCCCACGCGACGACCTTGCGGAAGAGGAATCGGCTGACCTCGTCGGGGCTGAGCCGTCGCTGGCCCCGCAGGGAGAAGGTGATTCCGTATTCAGTCTCGATGCCGTAGATGCGTCGCAGCACGTCGTCACCCTTATCGATTCCTCAGCGAAGGAGTTCGCTGACTTGGTCGTCGTTGAGACGAGTGAACGTGCGCCGGCTTCCGCGGTCTTCGAGGATCCCGACCTCTAAGTCGCCGACTTCGATTATCCGGTCCGGTCCGGCGAGGGCCCCCACCGCGTTCTTCAGCGTGAGCGACAGGGTCTCGAGTGAGTCCTCGGAGGCGGCGAAGCGGGACTTGATCGTTTCGGCGTCCCCACCTAGCACCGCGAATCGGGGTTCGTCGGAGATCGTGCCCTCGTAGGCAATGCGGTAGAGCTTCGTCGGGCGGGTGGTGTTGCCGAGCTGGGCGACGAGAATCTCGACTTCGAGCGGCTTTTGACCTTCGGTGAACATGTCGCCGAGGTGTTGGGCGTAGTAGTTCGCCAGGGCCCGGACGTCCACGTCACCGCGCGAGTAGGTGAACCCGGTCGAGTCGGCCCAGCGGATGCCCGCCTCTCGCAGCCGGTCAAATTCGTTGTACTTGCCCACACCGGCGAAAGCGATGCGATCGTAAATCTCGGAGATCTTAAAGAGCGACGCCGAAGGGTTCTCGGCTACCAGCACCACGCCGTTGTCGAAGATCGCGCCCACGATGGAGCGGCCCCTCGCGATTCCCTTCTGCGCAAATTCGGCTCGGTCGCGGATGAGCTGTTCGGGCGCGACGTAGAAATAATTGCTCATCGCAGTGAGCCGCCGGCGACTCCGCCGCTCTGCGTGCGACGCTCGTTGATCACCCGGAATCGTTCCGCGACGTCATCGGGGGCGAGCTCTTGAAAACCTTCACTCGAAATTGTGACGATCATGGGAAAGAGGTTCCGTACGAAGTCCGGTCCCCCGGTGCTCGGGTCGTTGTCGCCCGCTTCGTACATCGCCAACGCGCCGAGCTCGATGGCTGCGTCACGGTCCATCTCGGCGTTAAAGCCGAGTCGCAAGGTTCCTTCGGCGAAGGGAGTTCCCGAACCGATCGTCGAGAAATCGAAGCGTTCGTAACAGCCCCCGGCGCCGTCGTATTCGAAGATTCGCCCCACCTGCAGGGCACCGTCCCAACCGGCGAGCAGGGGCAGCACGAGCAGCGGCGAAGAGAGATTGTTTCGTTGAATGATTGGCGAGAGGTAGTTCGCCTTGCCCTCGAGGCTGAGGGCCGTGTCGGTCATCTTCTCGTAGTGCTCGAAGGAGAGTTGCGCCATGCGGATGAACTCGATACCGCGCGCGGCCGTCCCGGAAATGGCGATGGCCGTGAACCGGTCCGCCGCTTCGATCTTTCGAACGTCACGGCTGGCGATGTAGTTGCCCGTCGCCTGACGGTCCCCCACCATCACGACGCCGCCGTCGTAACGCACGGCGATGACGGTGGTCGCGTGGGCCGACGCGGCGCTCGCGTTCGACACCGGCGGTGTCAGTCCGCTGGACTGGGCGAAGTGGAAGAACGAGGGCCCCGGATCGTCCGAGGCGCTAAACAGCGGTAGACCCATCTACTCGCCGCCTTTTTGTACGTAGTTGCGAACGAACTCCTCGGCGTTCTCTTCAAGGACTTCGTCGATCTCGTCGAGCAGATCGTCGAGGTCGGCCTTCAACTGGTCGCCCTTGGTCGCGTCAACTGTCACGGGCGGCGTTGATTCGCTCGCTCGCTCGGTGCGTTGCTTTTGGATTCGCTCTTGTTCTGTCATACGTTTGTTCTACCTGTCTAGTGCTTCGAGAAGCGCTTGTGCCGTCGCACTTGTTTCTAGCAACTCTTCGGTGAGAACTCGGGTACCCCTTAAGGGATCGAGCATCGGCACACGTTGTAACGGTCCTTCGCCAAGATCGAAGACGACTGAATCCCAATTCGCCGCCACGATTTCGTTAGGGTAGCGGGCCACACACTGGCCACGGAAATAGGCGCGGGTCTCCTCGGGAGGATTGTGAACGGCTTCACGAACTTCGTAATCGGCATGGAGCGCGCGAAGTCCGACGCGCTGGGCGAGGGACCGTTCGAGGCGAATGTCGTGATACTGCAGGTCGATGGCGCGAAGTCGCGCGTCCCCGGGGGCCAGCGAGTGACGTTCTTGAAAACCGCGAAGAATCCGAAGTTTGGCGACCCAATCGATCCGATCGGCCACCGCGTCGAGGTCATCGCGAACGCCGTCGAGCATCTCGCGCCACTGTGTGAGTACCAGTTGGACCTCGTCGGGCCCGGCGACCGCCTCAGCGCCCTTTCGCTCCACGTGGTCATTGGCGAGGTGCCAGAGCTCGTCTTGAAAGTCCCACGCCGTTCGCTCACGGTCGTCCTCGCAGAGGACGGCGTACTTCAGACCCGGGTCGAGGGCGAAGGCCCGCACGGCGCCGACGGGTTGTCGCGGCATCGCCGGAAAGGCACCGAGACCGGAGTCCTCCAGGGCCGCGAGCAGCAGCGCGGTGGAGCCGAGCTTGACGAAGGTCGCCACCTGGCTCATGTTGGCGTCACCGATGATGACGTGGAGGCGGCGGAATCGTTCGGCGTCGGCGTGGGGTTCGTCGCGGGTGTTGATGATCGGACGTTTCAGCGTCGTCTCGAGTCCCACGACCTCTTCGAAGAACTCGGCGCGCGAGCTGAGTTGGAAGAAGGGGTCGCTGTCGAGGCCGGCCTCGGTCTCGGCGCCCACCTTGCCGGCACCGATGATGATCTGGCGAGAGACGAAGTGCGGCACCATGGCGCGCACGATGTGATTGAACTCGACGTTGCGACTCACGAGGTAGTTCTCGTGGGTGCCGTAGGAGTTGCCCTTGCTGTCGGAGTTGTTCTTGTAGAGCGAGATCGCCTGGTGCGGTTCGATCATTTCGTTGGCGACCATCAGGGCCCGTCGCATGACCTCTTCGCCGGCCACGTCATAGAGCGTCGCCTCGAGCGGCGTCCGACACTCCGGCGAGGAGTATTCGGGATGCGCGTGATCGACGTAGAGGCGCGCGCCATTCGTGAGAACCGTGTTGGCGAGGTGCGTCTCGACGATGGGGGCGAAGGAAGTCAGGTCGGGCAGGCCGCGCGCGTCCATGTCGGGCGTCTCGCCTTCGAAGTCCCAATTGATTCGGGTCCGACCCTCTTGCGCGTAGGCGTTGACGATGATGCTCGACGCCACGATCTGGTCAGCGTCGGGGCCCCCCGCGATGCCGTACTCAGTCTCGATCCCGAGGACCTTCGCGACGGACATCGTCCTAGAGGTACTGGCCGGTGCCGACGTGTTGGATGGAGCGACCGCCGAGGACGTCGGTCTCTTCGCGATTCACGAGGGTGCGGATAAAGATGATCCGCTCGCCCTTCTTGCCCGACACGCGTGCCCAGTCGTCCGGGTTCGTCGTGTTCGGGAGGTCCTCGTTCTCGCGGTACTCCTGTCGGATCGATTCGGTGAGGTCCTCGGCGCGTAGGCCGCGGCCCTTCTCGGCGATCTCGCGCTTCACCGCGAGCTTCTTGGCTCGACGAACGATGTTCTCGATCATGGCGCCGCTCGCGAAGTCCTTGAAGTACAACACTTCTTTGTCGCCGCCCTGATACGTGACTTCGAGGAATCGGTTCTCGTCATTGATGCGGTACATGTCGGTCACGGTCTCTTCGATCATGACCTGAATGGCCTTGGCCCGGTCTCCCCCACCGAGTTCGCGGATCGACGATTCGTCGATCGGCAATTCACTGTGCAGGTAGCGCTGGAAGATCTGCGCGGCGGCGTCGGCGTCTGGTCGCTCGATCTTGATCTTCACGTCCAGGCGGCCGGGACGAAGGATCGCCGGGTCGATGAGGTCTTCACGGTTGGTGGCGCCGATCACGATCACGTCGCGTAAGGACTCGACGCCGTCAATCTCGGCCAGCAGCTGGGGGACGATCGTCGACTCCATGTCCGAGCTGATGCCGGTGCCGCGGGTTCGAAAGAGCGAGTCCATCTCGTCGAAGAAGATGATGACCGGCACACCCTCTTCGGCCTTCTCCCGGGCGCGCTGGAAGACCACGCGGATCTGACGCTCGGTCTCACCGACGTACTTGTTGAGCAGTTCGGGGCCCTTGATGTTGAGGAAGTACGAGCGCACGTTGCGGTTGCCGGTGAGTTCGGCGACCTTCTGGGAGAGCGAGTTCGCTACCGCCTTGGCGATGAGCGTCTTGCCGCACCCCGGCGGGCCGTAGAGCAATATGCCCTTGGGTGCTGGCAGGTCGTAGTCGTTGAACAGCGCCCGGTGCAGGTAGGGCAGTTCCACGGCGTCGGTGATGGCCTCGATCTGGCTGTCCAGTCCCCCGACGTCGGCGTAGGTGATGTCGGGGACCTCTTCGAGGATGAGCTCCTCGGCCTCTTGACGCAACAGTTTCTCGACCAGCAGATTCGATCGCATGTCGAGCAAGAGCGCGTCGCCGCTTCGCAGCTTCACGTGGCGCAGCGAGTCGGCGAGTTCGACGACTCGCTCCTCGTCAGCGCGTCCGTAGACGAGGACGCGCCGTTCGTCCAGCACCTCTTTGACGGTGACCACCTCACCCTGGCCGTCGGACTCGCGAACGCCGATGACCGTGAAGGACTCGTTCAGCACGACCTCATTACCCCGGTCGATCTGGCCCGGGTCGAGGCCCGGGTGGAGCGCCACGCGCATCTTGCGCCCGGAGGCGAATATGTCAACGGTGCCGTCGTCGTTGAAGTCGATGAAGGTCCCGTAGACCGCGGGTGGTTGCGTGAGCTTTTCGACCTCGTCACGAAGGGCCGCGATCTGATCACGCGTCTGTTGAATCGTGATGGTGAGCTTCTCGTTGTTGGATCGGCTCTGGGCGAGGGCGCCGCGAGCCTCGAGCAGTTTCTCCTCGAGCATCTCGATGCGTCGGCTGGCCTGTTCGACGTCACTCATGGTCGAGTCGCGCGGAGAACTCACGACGATCTGGTCGTCGTTCTCCGGAATGTCGTCACTGCCGAAAGGCGTGGAACGGTCCATAACGTCACCCTAGGTGAGTGCGGCACACCAGTGAAAGTCACGTGCGTTCGAAGTGGCCCGCTAGTGTTACTAGACACATCTCGCCACGGAGGGCCATTAAATGAAGGTTTGGATTGACCAGGACTTGTGCACCGGAGACGGTCTCTGCGAAGAGATCTGCCCCGACGTGTTCACCCTGCTCGACGACGGCCTGGCCTACGTGAAAGAGGGCGCGGACGTGAAGAGCGCGCCCGGCGGAGCCGAAGGCATTGCGGTCGTACCGGCCGGTATGGAAGACGCCGTCACCGAGGCCTCCGAAGAGTGCCCCGGTGAGTGCATCTTCATCGAAAACGACTAGATACCCTCGACGCGCTTCACCAAACGGCGCGCGCTCGTAATGAATCCGGTGTGGGCGACCATCCGGTGATCCGGTCGCACTGAGCGCCCGTCAATGTGCCAGGTTCGACGCAGTATCTCGACCGTCTCTTCGAGACCGAAGGAATGGTGACGCAACGTCTCACGCAGCAACTGCGTCTGATTGATCGTCGGCAGGTAGGCCAGCAGGATGCCGCCGGGCCGCAGCGCACCTTCGGCGTGCTTCACGACGTCCCACGGTTCCGGCATGTCCAAAATGATGCGATCGAGGTCGGTCTCGTCGACACCCATCGTCACGTCACGGATCTGCACGTCGTAGGCGACGTCGGCACCGAGCATGTCGTGGACGTTCTTCGTCGCCTGCTGGGCGAAATCCTCGCGGATCTCGTATCCCGTGATGATCGCGCCCGCGCGTAGCAACGTCATCGAAAGTGCACCGGAGCCCACGCCGGCTTCGAGCACGCGCATGCCCGGACCCACGTCGGCCTGCATCAGAATTGTCCCGAGGTCTTTGGGGTAGATCACCTGGGCGCCGCGGGGCATCTTCAACACGACGTCGGACAGCGTTGGTCGTAGGGCCAGGAAGCTGCGTTCCGTACTGCCACGAATGAGAGATCCTTCGAGGACGCCAATGACGTCGTTGTGCTGGACGATCCCGGCGTGGGTGTGAAACTCGGCGCCCTCGCGCAGCGTGATGAGGTAGTGGCGGTCCTTGGCGTCGATGAGCATCACGCGTTCACCAAGTTTCAAGACGGCGGCGTTCATTTGGCCGATTTTTTTGGAGCCGGTTTACGCGCGGCGCGCGAGTCCAAGAATTGGAAGAGCACCAGTGCTCCGGCGAGCGAAAGCCATTTCGGAGATTTCTTCGCCCACGCCTGGGCCAGAGCGGTCGCCGCGGCGAAACCGAAGACCCGCTTCAGCATCAAGACTCGCGCCTTTTGCGGACCTGCCGGCCGCGGTAGCGGCCCCAGACGTAGCCGGTCATGATGCCGCCGACGCCGGCTATCGACGCGGCCGAGTTCTTCGACGGCGTCAACTCATCGATGTCCGCCTGGCTCGGCAGCAACGCGCGGATCGAGGCTTCGAGTTGCTGGCGCGTGGCCGACTGCTCTCTCACTTCGTGTCCTTCAGCCGGCGCTTGGCCGTGCCGCTCACGATTCGCCAGAGGGTCAGAGCGATGACGAGCGCCACCAGCACCACCACGATCAAGTACGGAATCCAGGACAGCGTGCCGTCCAAGACCTTGAACTGGTCTTGCAGGAATCGCAGTGCGCCGAAGAGCAAGAAGAAGTAGCCAAAGCCCACGAGCAGGCTGCCGAGCGCTCCCCACGCGACGAAACGGCCCATGTCCTTGATCGGCTGGATGGTCTCTTCTTTGATGTAACGAAGAGCCAGACTCTTGATTTCGTCGAGGTCTCGCTGGACCGAGTTGCCGCGCATGAACTTGCGCCACGTGGCCTTTTTCACGATCTCAGCCTACTCACCACGCTCTTTGATCAGGTAGGTGGAACTCGCGGTCGACACGAGGTCTCCCCGGTCGTCGAGTATTCGCGCCTGAAGAAACGCCACGACGTTGCCGGGCTTCAAGACGCTGGCCGTGCAGGTCAGGACGTCGCCGTTTCGCACCGGTCGAAGAAATGACGACTTCATCTCGGTATTGGCGACGTAGACCTTGCGATCCTTCACGCTCAGCACGGCCGAGGCGCCCATCGCCGAGTCCATCATCGCTGATATGAATCCACCCTGGACGATTCCGGCCGGGTTGAGGAAGCGTTCGTCCACGCGCATTCGCCAGACGGTCGTTGCGTCAGCGCGCTTCTCCACGCACGTCAGGCCCAACGTGAGATCACAGTTCGGCGGGATCTGGAGGGCCATCGCCAAAGGCTATCCGTGGGTGCCACGCCCCAGCGCGCGAACGGATTCACTACTCTCATAAGCATGACTGACACTCTGTTTCCCGGCGCTAACGATCTAGAAGGCAGGGCCATTCGCGAGATCTCCGCGGTGGCCATGGACGCTCCGGCGGCCGCCAACTCTGGCCACAGCGGAACCGCCATGGCCCTGGCACCACTCGGCGTCACGCTGTGGGGACGCGTGATGCGTCACGATCCGACGGATCCCGGGTGGAGCGACCGCGACCGCTTCATCATGAGTAACGGGCACGCCTGTATTTTGCAGTACGCCCTCGCCCACGAGTTCGGCTACGACATGACGCCCGATGATTTGCGAGCCTTTCGCCAACCTCATTCGCGCACGCCGGGTCACCCCGAACGAGGTGTCGCCCCCACCGTCGAAGTGACCACCGGACCCCTCGGTCAGGGCATCGCCAACGGCGTCGGCATGGCGATCGCCGAACGGATCCTGCGCAGCGATTATGGCCCGGACCTGGTTGATCACCGCACGTGGGTCATCGCCGGCGACGGATGCCTCGAAGAAGGGGTCAGTCACGAGGCGGCGTCACTGGCCGGCTCGCTCGGACTCGACCACTTGACGATCTTTTACGACAACAATCACATCACGATTGACGGCGCGACCGAATTGGCGTTCCACGACGACACCGAGGCACGCTTCGCGGCCTACGGCTGGCACGTGATCAACGTGGGTGAGAAGGCGAACGACCTCGACGTCCTCGAAGACGCGATGCGTCAAGCGATTGCCGAGACGTCGCGCCCGACGTTGATTGTCGTACGCTCGCACATCGCCTTTCCATCACCGGAGATGATGGACACTCGCGAGGCGCACGGCAATCCGTTCAAAGCGTCGGTCATCACCGAAGCCAAGGCCATTCTCGGGGTGCCGGACGTGGCCTTCACCTTCGACCCCGACCTGCCGGGACACCTGGTCGAGACGCTGTCAGCCCAGCGCGACGCGCGTGTGGCCTGGGAGGCGCGCGTGGCGTCATCCGGGGCGCAGGGCGCCAAACTGCTCGAGCAGCTCTACAACAATGGCGCCGCAACCGTGACCACGTCGCCAGAACCCTTCGCCGCGGGCACCCTGGCAGCGACTCGAAAGGCGATGCAACGGGCAATGGATTGCTACGCCGTCCAAACACCGGGGCTCACCGCGGGCTCAGCCGACCTCACGGACAACACCGGAATGACGCTGTCGGCGTTGTCGGTCCAGAGTTCGACCAATCCGGGGGGCCGTCAATTCCACTACGGCATTCGTGAGTTCGCAATGAGTGCCAACTTGACGGGCCAGGCCCTCCACGGTGGATTTCGACCGTTGGGGTCGACGTTCTTTGTCTTCAGTGACTACGCGCGTCCGGCCATTCGACTCGCGGCACTCAGCGAGGCCGCAGTGATGTTCGTCTACACCCACGACTCGGTCGGTGTTGGTGAAGACGGCCCGACCCACGAACCGGTCGAACATTTGATGGCCCTTCGCGCCATGCCACATCTGCACGTCGTGCGACCCTCGGACGCGAATGAGACGCTCGACCTGGTCGAGCAGTTCTTGAGTGACAACGAGCCCGTGACGACGGCCATGGTTCTCTCGCGTCAAGACATGCCGGTGTTCAATGACGCGGACGCCAAAGTTTCCAAGAAGAACGCCCGACGCGGTGGCTACGTCATTCGTGAAGACGCCGACGCCGTCTTCACACTCGTGGGAACTGGCTCCGAGGTCGGTCACTGTCTGGACGCGAACGATCGACTCGCCGAACAGGGCGTGAAGACGAGGGTGGTGGCCCTACCGTGCTGGCGATGCTTCGACGCCCAGCCGAGCGACTATCGAAACGCAGTGCTGCGGCGAAGCACTCCCTCAGTGTCACTGGAAGCCGGGGCGACCCTAGGGTGGACGAAGTACGTGGACCAGGCGATCGGGATTGACTCCTTCGGAATGTCGGCACCGGGCAGCTACGTCATGAACTATTTCAATATCAACGCAGCGACGTTGGTGGCGCACGTTCTCGAGACTTTAGGAGGCGCACGATGACCAAACTGGATGAACTCTTCGCCGAGTACGGGCAGAGCCCCTGGATCGACAACATTCGACGCGACTGGTTGAACGACGGCACGTTGGCCGCAATGGTGGCCCAGGGCGTGCGCGGTGTCACGTCCAACCCTTCAATTTTCGCCAAGACCCTGGCGACGTCGACGGCCTACGACGAGCTGCTCGAAGGCAAGGCCGACGTCGACGTCGAAGTGCTCTTCGAAGAGCTCGCCGTGAGAGACGTCCGAGACGCTTGTGACGTGTTGGCGTCGGTGCACACGGCCTCGTGCGGCGCGTTCGCCGCGAAGGAACGTCGCTACTGTGACGGATTCGTATCACTCGAGGTCTCACCGCGTCTGGCTCGCGACACCGTGGCCACCGTGACCGCGGCGAAGCGACTCGCCGCTGAAGTCGGACGCAAGAACGTGATGATCAAGATCCCCGGGACCAAGGAGGGACTGCCGGCGGTTACCGAGGTGCTGGGGGCGGGCATCAACGTCAACGTCACGCTGATTTTCGCGCTCGATCGATACAACGAAGTCATCACCGCGTGGATGGAGGGACTGGAGTTGGCGTTGACGCGCCGCAGCGACGTGAGCGCGATTGGCAGTGTCGCGTCGTTCTTCGTCTCTCGCGTGGACGTCGCCGTCGACGCACTCCTCCCCGAAGGTGATCCGCGCCGTGGCACGACCGCGAACGCCCAAGTGGCCGGCGCCTATCAGCTGTTTCGCCGACGGATGTCGAGTGACCGCGCCGTGGCGCTCTTTGAAGCCGGCGCGCAGGTGCAACGACCACTGTGGGCATCAACCTCGACGAAGAATCCGACGTATTTCGACCTGCTCTACGTCGACACCATCGTCGCCGACGAGACCGTCAACACGATGCCCGACGCCACGCTGGCCGCGACATTGGACCACGGGAATTTCGCGTCGTCCGAACTGCGCAGCGACGAGAGCGTCACGGAAGCGGCCGCGGCACTCGAGCAGTTGCCCGAGGACATTTCATTACCGGCCGTCACCGAGAAACTCGAAATCGACGGCGTGAATGCGTTCGTCGCTTCCTACGAAGAGCTTCTCGCGACCGTCGAAGAGAAAATGCAGGCTCACGCATAGTGCGTAACGGGCAGATCAGTCGTTCGCCAGCGCTCACGCGCCGGTTCCTTTCCGGAAGGTCACGCCCTAGGATGTCGCAATGACGTCGTTGCGAGGGGCCGCCACCTACTCCGAACTCCTCGTCGCACCGCTGGAGGAACTCGCCAGTGCCGCCTTCGAAAAGGCGCGCGCCGCTCACGGCTACGTTGTCACGTACTCCCCCAAGGTCTTCATTCCGCTGACGAAGCTCTGCCGAGACCGCTGCGGGTATTGCACGTTCGCTCAGGCGCCGGCTCACGTCGCCTCGCCCTACATGGGTCTGGACGAAGTGATGGCCGTCGCGCAGGCCGGACGTGACGCCGGTTGCACCGAAGCGCTCTTCACCCTCGGCGAACGACCAGAACTGCGCTACGACGAGGCCGCGCGTTGGCTCGCCGCTCGCGGCTACGAGTCAACGGTCGACTACGTCGCGAACGCGGCCCAAATGGTGCTCGAGAGCACGGGACTGCTCCCGCACGCCAACGCCGGTGCGCTCTATCGTCACGAACTGACCCAACTGCGCACGGTCTCGGCGTCGCAGGGAATGATGATTGAGGCGCTCGCCGACCTCGCCGCCCACCGATTGGCCCCTGACAAGGACCCGCAGCGGCGTCTGGACACCCTTCGCTTCGCCGGGGAATTGAAGATTCCCTTCACCACCGGACTGTTGGTTGGGATCGGTGAGACACGCCAGGAGCGTATCGCCACGCTGCAGGCGATCGCGACCTCGCACGAAGAGTTCGGTCACGTCCAAGAAGTGATCATCCAGAACTTCTTGCCCAAACCCCGTACTGCGATGGCGAATGAGCCGGCCGCGAGTGACGAGGAGTTCCACTGGACGATCTGCATCGCGCGACTGATCTTGCCCGCGTCAATCCATCTTCAGGCCCCGCCGAACCTGAGCGACAACCCCACGCGGCTCCTCGATTTCGGCATCGATGACTTTGGCGGAATTTCACCGGTCACGGCCGACCACGTCAACCCCGAGCGAGCCTGGCCCGCGGTGGCGGTCCTGGGCGGAGAGTGCGACGCGCGCGGCTTCAACCTCGAACCACGTCTCACCGTCTACCCGGAGTTCATCGGTCCCAAGAGTGGTTTCCTCGACGAGAAGGTTCGCCCCGCAGTCCTGGCGCACGCCGACTCGACGTTCTTGGCTCGCAATGACGTGTGGGCCTCCGGGTCCGAAGTGATACCCCCTTCTCCCCCGGTGACGCGTTCGCGCACCACTGCGGTGTCATCGCTCCTCGCGCGCTACGAGCCCGGTTACTCGTTCGACCGCGAAGAGTTGACCACGCTCTTTCACTCGAGGGGTGCCGACTTCAACGCCGTGGTCGAACGAGCCGACAGTGTTCGCCGCGACCTCGCCGGCGACAACGTCACCTTCGTGATCAACCGCAACATCAACTACACGAACGTCTGCACTTTCAAGTGCCGGTTCTGCGCGTTCTCCAAGGGTCCGCTCTCCCTGAACCTACGTGGTGACCCCTACTTGTTGACGTTGGACCAAATCAGCGAGCGAGTCCGCGAAGCCGAGGCGAAGGGCGCCACGGAGGTCTGTCTCCAGGGCGGCATACACCCTAAATTCGACGGCGACTATTACATCGACGTCGTCGCCGCGGTCCGCGCCGGTTCGCCGAGGATCCACATCCATGCCTTTAGCGCACTCGAAGTCTTTGAAGGCGCGCGCCGCTCCGAGCAGGACCTGGTCACGTACCTCACTCGTCTCAAGGAGGCCGGCCTCAAGACGTTGCCCGGAACGGCCGCCGAGATCCTCGATGACGACGTTCGCAAGGTCTTGTGTCCCGACAAGATCAACTCCGATCAGTGGCTCGAAGTCCATCGCGCCGCACACAGCGTGGGACTGCGATCGAACATCACGATCATGTTCGGCGCCGTCGAGGGCGTCGACAGCTGGGCGACGCACCTGCTTCGCACGCGAGCGTTGCAGCAAGAGACCGGTGGGTTCACCGAGTTCGTGCCCCTCCCCTTCGTGCACATGGCGACACCGATCTTCTTGCAGGGTCGCGCTCGGCGTGGTCCCACGTTCCGCGAGGCCGTGCTCATGCACTCGGTCGCTCGACTCCACTACGCGACGCTCATCGACAACATTCAGGTGAGCTGGGTCAAGATGGGCGTCGAGGGATCGCGCCGCATCCTCGACGCGGGGGCGAACGACGTCGGCGGTACGTTGATGGACGAAAACATCTCGCGGGCGGCCGGCGCGAGCCACGGCCAAGAGATGGACGTCGACACGCTGCGCGCGCTGGTCGAACCGCTGGGGCGGCCTTTGGTTCAGCGCAGCACCCTCTATCAGACGCTGTAGCCGTGGACGAATTGATCGAAGGGTTCCTCGACGAGTTACGCCGTGACACCGCCTTCACGGACGAGCGCGTCGAAGTCCTTCGCGCACTCCTCGTGCGCTTCGTGGAATTGGCGATGGTCGATGATGACCTCGGAGATCTGCGCGTCGCCGTGCAGGCGCTCAATGAGTTGACCGAGGCGTCGACGCTGTTCTCGCAGTGGCGCGATGTGCCCAAGCTGGCCATCTTCGGATCAGCGCGCACCGAAGTCGCGCACTCGCTCTACGAGATGGCTCGCGAACTCGGCGCGGCGATGGCCGAACGGGGATGGATGGTCATCTCCGGTGCCGGTCCCGGGATCATGGAAGCCTCAGCCAAGGGCGCCGGGCGCGAGCACACACTCGGCGTGAACATTGAACTGCCCTTCGAACAGTTCTCCAACCCCTACATTGACGCCGAAACCATGCTCGTGGCGATGCAGTACTTCTTCACTCGAAAAGTGGCCATGACCCGACCTTCCAACGCGTTCGCCATCTTTCCTGGTGGTCTCGGCACGATGGATGAGACCTTTGAAGTATTGACATTGCTCCACACCGGCAAGACGTCACCGGCCCCGGTCGTGCTGCTCGACACGCCGGACGGCACGTTCTGGCGCCACTGGATGGACTTCGTCGACAACGCGGTGATCGCCGATCACTACATCGACGAGAATGACATGTGTCTGGTTCGCCTCTGCACCTCGACCGAGGAGGCCGCGGGCGAAATCGACCACTTTTTCTCCAACTACGTGAGTTTCGACGTACGCGGAGATCGCGGCTACATCAAGATTCGCCGACGTCCCAACGCAGCGCAACTCGCGGCGCTCGCGAACGCCGTACCCCGTTTCGCTCAGGGACTCGGCTACGTGCTCGAAGACGACACGACGATCTCGTTCGCCTTCGATGGCCGCAACTACGTGAACTTGCGACTCTTGATTAACCAGATCAACGACTGGACCTAGTCGTCGCTCGCGCCACGCAGTAACATTTCTGCTTTCTGGAGGCTCCGACGGACTTTGGCGAGTCGTCGCTCCAACTCCCTCGCCTCATCGGCACCGTCGGAGCGAAGCTGCGCGCGTACGGTGTCAAAGATGGCGTCGGCGACCCGACTCTCCAGGGCGCCAACTTCGTCGGCCAGTGTGTCGAAGGACTCCACTAGTCGAGGGTCTCGTACGGCAACTCATCTTCGGCGTACTGCGCACGCAACACCTTCTTGTCGAACTTGCCGACACTGGTCTTGGGAACGGTTTCGATGAAGGCCCAACGTTCGGGCAGCCACCACTTAGCGACGAGTGGGCCCAAGAACTCCTTGAGTTCTTCGGCGCTCGCGCTGGCGCCGGGGCGCAACACGATGCAGCACAACGGGCGCTCCTGCCAGCGCTCGTCGGGCACGGCGATGACCGCGGCCTCAAAGACGGCCGGGTGGGCCATCAACGAGCCTTCGAGGTCCACCGAACTTATCCACTCGCCGCCGGACTTGATGACGTCTTTCGAACGGTCACTGATGGTCATGAATCCTTCGCCGTCGATCGTGCCGATGTCGCCGGTGCGCAGCCAATCGTCATGAAATCTCTCGGGGTCGTCCACGCCGAAATAGGAACCGGTGATCCACGGCCCCCGTATCTCGAACTCGCCGACGGTCTTGCCGTCTCGGGGCAGGACCGTGCCGTCGTCGCCCGTGACGCGGACCTCGACGCCGGCGACGACGCGACCGGCCTTGACGCGGTACTCAATCTCGATGTCCGCGGGAGTGCCCGCCGGAGGGATCGAGACCGCGGCCAAGGGGCTGGTCTCGGTCATCCCCCAGCCCTGGATCACGTTGATGCCGAATCGATCGCGGAAGGCTTCGATCATGACGCGTGGGACGGCGGCGCCGCCGGCCACGATGCCGCGAAGGCTCGAGAGATCGGCGTCGGGGTTGTTCTCCGTGGCGCGAAGGACGTCGTTCCAGATGGTCGGGACGCCGAGGGAGATCGTGGGCCGCAACTCCTGAATCATCTTGACGATCGGTTCGCCCTGTAAGAACATCTGGGGCATAATCAGCTCAGTGCCAGCGAAGAAGGCCGTGTAGGCTGCGCCCCAGGCATTCACGTGAAACATCGGAACGATCAAGAGACAGCGATCGCGCTCGCTGAGTCCGATCGAATTGGTGGTGGTGGAGGCCATCGAGTGCAACCAGGTCGAACGGTGTGAATACACGACGCCCTTGGGGTTGCCGGTCGTCCCGGAGGTGTAACACATGATCGCGGCCGATCGTTCGTCCAACGTCGGCCATTGGAACCCGGGCGATTCGGCCGAGAGGAAGGACTCGTAGTCGATCGTCGCACCGAGTAGCCCACTCTCGTCCGGACCGTGGACGATGATGTGCTTGACCGAGGGAATCTGATCGCGAATCTTCGCGAGGGCGGGAACCAAGGAACTGTCGACGATGATCACCGAGTCCCCGGCGTGGTTGATGATAAACGCCAGCTGTTCCGGGAAGAGCCGGATGTTGAGGGTGTGCAACACCGCGCCCATGCACGGGACCGCGATGTAGGCCTCCATGTGCGCCTGGTTGTTCCACATGAACGTTCCAACCCGGTCGCCGGGTTGCACCCCGAGCTTGGTGAGCGCGGCGGCCAACTGCTCGGCGCGCTTGGAGACCTGAAAGAACGTTGCCTCCTCGACACCCTCGTGCGTGACGGTGAAGACCTTCTTTTCGGAGTACACGGATTCGCCGTGGCGAATGATGCCGCTGATGAGCAGTGGCGAGTCTTGCATCGTGCTTTGCACTTGTCCCCCTCTTGTCCCGTTGCGACGATGCTACAAACTCTTGGTCACCCGTCGAGTTCGCTACCAGGAAAGGCTGTAGGGCTCCACGGGGGCCGCGAGGACGCTCGGATGGCCCGAGAGGTGGGCGTCGACCGCCGCCGCGGCACTACGGCCTTCGGCGATGGCCCACACGATCAAACTCTGACCCCGGACCGCGTCACCGCAGGCGAAGACGGGTGCCGGGCCCCCAAGTGCATCGACGCGCCAGTCGCCGTCGACCGACAACGTGGCGCGCGAGGTGACGAAGGCGTCGCCCGAGAGTCCGAGTTGATCGAGTTCAGGTCCGACGAAGCCGGCCGCGATCAAGACGAGGTCGGCCGACATGACGACGGTCTCGTTGGTGGCGTCGTCTCGAACGACGATGCGCTCGACTCGCTCGGCGCCGTGGAACTCGAGCGTCTCAGTAGAGAAGCGCCGCTCCCCACCTTCATCGTGCGCGGGTGACGACTTAAAGATCCGCGCCATCGTGGGCCAGGGTTGATCGTCGGGTCGATCGTCAGGAGGACGTTCGAGAATCTCGATCTGAATGACGGAATTCGCTCCTTGACGATGCACGGTGCCGAGACAGTCGGCCCCCGTGTCACCGCCGCCCAGGATGATGACGTGGCGGTCTCGGGCGTCAATCGGGGACGACTGGCCATCACGCACGGCCCGATTGGCCGCCTCGAGGTAGGTCATTGCGGGATACACGCCGCTCAAGTGCGACCCCGGTACGGGAATCAGTCGAGGTCTCGTCGAGCCGAGTGCGAGGACCACGGCGTCGAAGTCACGCTGCAGGTTCTCCAGTGGCGTCACGGCGTCTCCGACGTTGGCATTGGTGTGAAACGTGACGCCCGAGGACGCCATTACGGCGAGGCGTCGATCGAGTATCGCCTTTTCCAGTTTGAACTCCGGTATGCCGTAGCGCAAGAGCCCGCCGATCGCGTCGCTCCGCTCAAAGACGTGGACGTGGTGGCCCACGCTCGCGAGCTGGGCCGCGGCCGCCAGTCCGGCCGGTCCGGAACCAACGACCGCCACGCGCTTCCCGGTGCGGGTCGCGACCTCGTGCGCGACCGCAAAGCCGTAGGCGAAGGCGTGTTCGGCAACCTCGTATTCAATCCGTTCAATGGTGACGGGACTATCCGAGATGCCCAACACGCAGGCCGACTCGCACGGCGCGGGACAGAGACGACCGGTGAACTCCGGAAAGTTGTTGGTGTCGAAGAGCTGTTCGGCGGCCTGGTCCCAGTGGGAGCGGTACACGTGATCGTTGAAGGTCGGAATTCGATTTCCGAGTGGACAGCCCTGCATGCAAAACGGGATCCCGCAGTCCATACATCGAGCGCCCTGGACCGCGACTTCGTCGTCGCTCTGGGTCTCGTACACTTCGCGCCAGTCGCGGAGTCGAACCGGCACCGGCCGATGACGAGGGCCCTGCCGCGGGTACTCCAGAAATCCGGTCGTCTTACCCATTGCGCAACTCGTCTCGCACCCGTTGGTACTCGGAGGTCTCGATGCGAACGAAGTGCATTCGTTCGCATCGCCAGTCACCCAGAATCGACTCGGCGCGCCGCGAGTCGGTCTCTTCGACGAACCGGGTGAGCAGCCCCCTCACGCGTTCGTCGTCTTCATATTCCAGCGGATCGATCTCGTAGACGCCGGCGCTCAGGTGGTCATAGACGCTCTGGTCTGGATCGTAGAGGTAGAGCGTGCCGCCGGACATCCCGGCCGCGAGGTTTCGTCCGACGGCCCCGAGTATCACGACGACGCCGCCCGTCATGTACTCACACGCGTGATCGCCGGTGCCTTCGACGATGATCGTCGCGCCGGAGTTACGCACGCCACAACGTTCCCCAACGACGCCACTGACGAAGATCTCACCACTCGTTGCGCCGTAACCGATGACGTTGCCGGCGATGATGTTTTCCTCGCTGGCGAAGGTGGCCTCCAGTGAGGGCCGGATGATGATGCGCCCGCCCGACAGACCCTTGCCGGCGTAGTCGTTCGCGTCACCGGTGAGCCGAAGCGTCATGCCGTGGGGCATGAAGGCGCCAAGGCTCTGGCCAGAGGACCCGTCCAGGTCAATTTCAATCAAGTCATCGGGCAGATCTCGTTCGCCGAGCGAGCGCGTAATGGCACTCCCGGTCAAGGTGCCGACGGCGCGATTGACGTTGCGAACCGCTGTGGCGAACCGGAAGGGCGTCGTGCGTGACGCAGCGCTCACTGCGTCGTGAAGGAAGATCCAGTCCAGCGCGCCGTCGAGACCGTGTTCTTGTTTCACGCTCTGATGGCGCTGATCAGGTGCGACGGTGACCAACAGCGCCGAGAGGTCGAGGTCGCTGTTCACGTCGTCCGTCGACGTAATCGACAATCTGGTCGCGTCGCCAATGACTTCGTCGAGCGTGCGCGCGCCGAGGAGAGCGAGGTACTCACGAACCTCTTCGGCGATGAACTCGAAAAAGTTCTCGACGAACTCCGGGCGACCAGTGAATCGTTCGCGCAGACGAGGATTCTGAGTGGCTATCCCCACCGGACACGTGTCGAGGTGGCAGACGCGCATCATCACACAGCCCGACACGACCAGCGGCGCCGTGGCGAAACCGAACTCCTCGGCGCCCAAGAGGGCGGCGATGATCACGTCGCGACCGGTCTTCAGTTGGCCGTCCACTTGAAGTACGACACGACTGCGCAGGCCGTTACTCGCCAAGGTCTGGTGCGTCTCGGCGAGCCCGAGCTCCCACGGGGTGCCCGCGTGCTTGAGCGACGTCAGCGGCGCCGCTCCGGTTCCGCCGTCGTGTCCCGAGATGAGGATCACGTCGGCGTGCGCCTTCGCGACGCCCGCAGCGATCGTCCCGACGCCCTGCTCGCTCACGAGCTTCACGTGGATTCGTGCCTGGTCGTTGGCGTTCTTCAAGTCATAAATCAACTGGGCGAGGTCCTCGATCGAATAGATGTCGTGGTGCGGCGGCGGCGAAATGAGTCCCACGCCCGGCGTGGAGTGCCGGGTCTTGGCGATCCAGGGCCAGATCTTGATCCCCGCTAGTTGCCCTCCCTCGCCCGGTTTGGCGCCCTGGGCCATCTTGATCTGGATGTCGTCGGCGTTCACGAGAAAGCGACTCGTGACGCCGAAGCGTCCGGAGGCGACTTGCTTGATGGCCGAACGGCGATTCCAGCGTGGATCCGAGGTGTCGAATCGCTCGTCGTCCTCACCGCCCTCGCCGGTATTGGACTTCGCGCCCAGGCGGTTCATGGCGATGGCGAGGGTGCTGTGCGCCTCTTCGGAGATCGAGCCGTAGGACATCGCGCCGGTGCTGAATCGCTTGATGATCGACGCGGTGCTCTCGACTTCGTCGAGCGCAAGTGGCGTTGCACTGGGCACCAGACTCATCAACCCGCGCAGCGTCACGAGCCCGTGGGACTGATCGTCGACCAGCGTGGTGTACTCCTTGAATATATCGAAGCGCTTCGCGCGCGTGGCGTGCTGCAGCTTTTGCACGGTGCGGGGATTGAACAGGTGAATCTCTCCGTCACGACGCCACTGGTACTCACCGTTATTTCGCAGTTCCACTCGTTCTCCCGGCGCCGGTGCGTAGGCACTGGCGTGCAAAGTGAGGACGCTGCCCGCGATGTGCTCGAGCGTGATGCCACCGAGGCGTGAGGTGAAACCGGGAAAGTATCGCGCGAGCACCGTTTCGGAGATGCCCACGGCTTCGAACAATTGGGAGCCGACATAGCTCGCGACGGTGCTGACGCCCATCTTCGACATGATCTTGACGACACCCTTGTTGAGCGCCTTGCCGTACTGATAGCGCGCCTCGAAGGAACTGAGGCCAGTGAGGTCGCCTGTTTCGATCAACGCATCGATCGACTCGTAGGCCAGGTAGGGGCAGACCGCCGAGGCACCGAAGCCCAGCAACAGTGCGACGTGGTGAACCTCACGCACGTCCCCGGACTCCATAATCAGCGCCGCGCTCGTTCGCAGGTGTTCGTCGACGAGTCGGTGATGCACGGCCGACGCCAAGAGCAGACTCGGAATGGCCGCCAGCTCGGGCGTCGTATTGCGATCCGAGAGAATGATGATGTTGGTCCCGCAGCGGACCTCGTCGACCACTTGATCGCACAGGGCGTCGATGGCGCTCGCGAGCCGTTCGGCACCCTTACCGACTCCGTGGGCCTCGAAGAGACCGTCGATGACCACGGTCGTGAATCCTTCCATTCGCTCGAACTCTTCGATGTAGCGGATCTTGGCCAATTCGTCGATACTCAATATCGGCGACGGCAGGACGATCTGGTGGCAGTGGTTCGCGCTCTCGGTGAGCAGGTTGTCCTCGCCACCGATTGTGACCCGAGTCGACGTGACGAGTTCTTCACGGATTGCGTCGAGCGGCGGATTCGTGACCTGGGCGAAGAGCTGCGTGAAGAAATCAAAGAGCGGTCGCGGGAGCTTTGACAGCGTAGGCACCGTTGAGTCCGAGCCCATCGAACCGATGGGCTCCTCGCTGACCTGGGCCATGGGGCGAACAATGAGTCGAAGGTCTTCCTCGCTGTAGCCGAAGTTCATCTGTTGGCGCACGATTGACGCGTGGTTCGGCGTCAGCATGGTGGGCGCGTCAATTTCATCGAGCGAGCGCTGCTGATCGCGCAGCCACTCTCCGTAGGGGGCCTTTTGCGCCAGTTCGCCCTTCAACTCTTCGTCGTCGATGATCCGGCCCTGTTCAATGTCGACCAGGAATACGCGCCCGGGCTGTAGACGGCCCTTGCGCTCGATGTTGGCGGGATCGACCGGCAAGACTCCGACCTCGCTGGCGAAGACGACGCGTCGGTCCTTGGTGACCCAGTACCGCGCCGGACGCAGACCGTTGCGGTCGAGCACCGCGCCCACGACTTTCCCGTCACAGAACGTCACGGACGCCGGACCGTCCCAGGGCTCCATCAATCCGGCGTGGTATCGGTAGAAGTCCCGACGCGACTCACTCATGAACGTCGAACGCTCCCAGGCTTCGGGAATCATCATCAAAACGGCGTGGGGAAGTGATCGCCCGGCCTGGACCAAGAGTTCGACCACCTCGTCGAAACTGGCCGAGTCGCTCAGTCCGGTCGTGACCAGCGGCGTCAATTCGGCGATGGGCAACGGCAACACGTCGCTGTGGAGCGAGGTCTCGCGCGCGGTCATCCAATTGCGGTTACCCCTGACGGTGTTGATCTCGCCGTTGTGCGCGATGTAGCGAAAGGGTTGAGCGAGGTCCCAGCGCGGCAGCACGTTCGTCGAGAATCGACTGTGCACAACGGCAATCGCCGAGGTGAGTCGTGCGTCGCGCAGATCGTCAAAATATTGGCGCAACTGGGGGGCCGTCAACATTCCCTTATAGATGAGCACGTGGGGAGAACACGACGAGGCGTAGACGTCCACGGTGTGCTCGATCACCTTTCTGGCGCAGTACAACGCACGCTCAAGGTCCGGTGCCGGCTCGTGGGCGCTTCTCGCGATCAGTTGTTGGACGAAAGCCGGTTCCGAGGCCCGCGAGGTTGGGCCAAGAACTGTCGAGTCGACCGGCACGTCGCGCCAACCGAGTGACGTTAGCCCTAGGCGTTCGAACACCGCGTCGATCGCGCGCTGGATATCCGGGACGTTCGAAATCTTGGGAATCATCCAGTGAGCGATCCCGTACTCCCCCGCCGGCGGTACGACGTCGCCGTACACCTCGCGCAGAAATGCGTCGGGCATTTGGATGAGCACGCCGGCGCCGTCGCCGGAATCGACGTCCGAGCCGGTCGCACCCCGGTGCTCGAGATTCTCCAAGATGGTGAGCGCGTCGAGGATCGTCGCGTTGGTTGGCGTGGCACTCAAGTCCGCGACCATCCCCACACCGCAGGCGTCGTGCTCGAAAGAGGGGTCGTAGAGAGTCTTTGTCATAGCGTTTCCTTGCGGGGCAACGCTGACCCACCACAATCATAACGAAAAGGCTCCCCGCCCTTCGACCTACGCTGTTCACGTGAAGTCGGCCAAGCACGCACTCGTCGTCGGCGGTGGTGTCATTGGACTGACCAGCGCCTTTCAACTGGCTCTCCACGGCTGGCGAGTGACGCTATTTGATCCCAATCCGGGCGGGGGTGCCACGTGGGCCGCCGCCGGGATGATCGCGCCAATCGCCGAGATTGGCCCGGGTGAGGAGAGCAACTACCAACTGCAGCGCGGCGCCGTCGACGCGTGGCGTTCGTTCGCCAGCGATCTTCACGACGTCACGCAGAAAGATCTCGTGATCGTCGAAAAAGGAACGCTGTTGTTCGGGTGGGACGGCAGTGACCGACGCTTGGTTGATCAGTTCGCGCAGATTGCCACTGATTTTGGCGTCGTTCCTCGACGAGTGTCCATGGGCGATGAACCGGCGATGTTCGAGGGAGTGTCGCCTCGAATATCTGACGGACTCTTGATCGGCGGCGACGCGTGGCTTGACCCCGATCAAGCCGTGGCCCTCGTGAGCGAGGCGAATACGGCGCTCGGCGTGACGGTGGTTGACGAGGTCGTGGTCAAGGTGTGCAGTGACGGGACCCGCGTGGAGGCCGTTACCGCATCGGATTCCTTCGTCGGCGATATTGGCATCATCGCCACCGGGGCGAGCGCGTTGCCGAGTGGCGCGACGTCATCCGGTGGTCACACCGTACGACCGGTCCACGGAATAACGCTCCGCGTTCGCGGCCTCGATCGAAGCGCGCAGCCCATGATCCGATCATTCGTGAAGGGCGGCACGTTTTACATGGTGAGTCGACCGGGCGGATACAACGTCTTGGGCGCGTCCTCTGAAGAACGCCGTGAATCGGGCGCCCGCGTCGGCGAAGTGCAGCGCCTCCTGCGCGATGCTCTCGACGTAGTGCCGGCGCTGGAGACCGCGGTCGTCCTCGAGACCCGTGAAGGCAATCGGCCGGCGAGCGATGACTTGCGGCCCTTCTTCGAGGTACTAGGCGACGGCCGCTGGGCGTGGTCGTCCGGTCACTTTCGCCACGGTGTCACGCTGGCCCCGATCGCCGCCGGCGAGGTCCTTCGATTCGCCGAGGGTGTCGCGTGATCCGCGTGAACGGCGAGGACCACGAGTTCTTCGCCGAGTCCGTTGAAGATTTATTGCGGCGACTCTCCATTGAACATCGAGGCGTGGCCGTTGCGATTGATGGCGAAATTGTTCGTCGATCAGAGTGGGGTGAAACCAGAATCGAAGATGGCAACGCGATCGAAATCGTGACCGCTGTGGCGGGCGGATGAGAAAAGGTGGGACGTGATGGCGGTTGACGAACTCATACAGGCGCTTGACGAGCGAATCCTCGATGCACTTCGCGCGAAAGCGACCGGCGAAACCATCGCCTACTTGTGCGAGGCCAGAGCATGGCTGACTCATCCGGATCAGGAGCACGGTGCGCACGCGCCAACGGGTTGATGAAGACGCAGCGACTACGATTGTTCGTTCACGGGCTGTGGCTTAGTTTGGTCTAGAGCGCTCGGCTGGGGGCCGAGAGATCGGGAGTTCGAATCTCCCCAGCCCGACCATGCCTGTTCGCAGTGATTGACGACAGTGTTCGCCGGAAGATATTGAATGACGGGAATAGAGAGCGAATTGAGATCTTGGGTGACACCAGTCCTGAGTTCATACTTGTGAGATGAGTTTGGCTTTCAATTCAAAGTGACAACGTCGGACGGCTGTGTCAGCATCTAGTCATTGGCGGCTGGTCGGCGAACTCTGGCGCAATCCGGCAGCGTTAGGCTTTCGAAGTGACTCTCGCGGACGAATCTCGAATCAAGAATGCGTCAATTGCGGGTCGCATCATGTCGCCTGACGAAGCGGCCGAATTCATACGACCGGGCGACAATGTGGGGATGAGCGGCTTTACCGGGGCCGGATATCCGAAGGCGGTCCCCGGGGCGCTCGTGCGACGAGTCGAAGAGGCGGCCACCCGAGGTGAGCGTTTCGCGGTGAGTGTCTGGACTGGGGCGTCGACGGCTTCCGAGCTTGACGGTGCACTCGCCGCGGTCGACGCGATCGACATGCGCATGCCGTACCAATCCGACCCGGTGAGTCGCGCCAAGATCAATGCCGGACTGCTTGATTACCTCGACATGCACCTCTCGCACGTCGCGCAGATGGTCTGGGAGGGGGCCTTCGGACACCTCGACGTCGCGGTGATCGAGGTGTCTGGCATCACCGAAGACGGCGAGCTGATTCCGTCCTCATCGGTCGGGAACAACAAGACGTGGATTGACATGGCCGATCGCATCATCCTCGAGGTGAACGCCTGGCAGCCCGCCGCGCTCGAGGGGATGCACGACATCTATTACGGCACCGCACTGCCACCGTTTCGCAAGCCCATCCAAATCCTCCAACCGTCTGATCGCATCGGCGTTCCCTACTTTCATTGTCCGCCCGAGAAGATTGTGGCCGTCGTCGAGACGAACTCCCCCGATCGCAACACGGCGTTCAAACCGGTCGACGTCATATCGCAGAGAATCGCGGAAAACCTCTTGGAGTTCCTGGCGTACGAGGTGAAGGGAGGACGCCTGCCCGCGTCTCTCCTGCCCCTGCAGTCGGGCGTCGGCAACATCGCCAATGCCGTCCTTCGCGGACTCGACGATGGTCCGTTCCATCCGCTGACGGCGTACACCGAGGTCATCCAGGACGGCATGTTGGCCTTGTTGAACTCGGGCACGATGAGCACCATCTCGGCGACCGCCTTCTCGCTCAGCGAGGAGGGAGCGGCCGACCTACACGCCAACATCGCCGAGTACCACGACCGGATCGTCCTTCGACCGCAAGAGATCAGCAATCACCCTGAGGTGATACGCCGACTCGGGTGTTTGGCGATGAACGGCGCCATCGAGGCCGACATCTACGGCAACATCAACTCCACCCACGTCATGGGCTCGAGCATCATGAACGGCATCGGGGGCTCCGGTGACTTCGCTCGCAACGCTTACATTGCGATGTTCCTGACGCCTTCAACCGCCAAGAATGGCGCGATATCTTCGATCGTGCCAATGGTCAGCCACGTGGACCATACCGAGCACGACGTACACGTCGTCATCACCGAATGGGGTGTCGCGGACCTGCGTGGCTTGGCGCCGCGCCGACGCGCGCAGAAGATTATCGACAACTGCGCGCACCCCGACTACCGGCCGATGTTGCAGGACTATTTCGACCGTGCGAGTGCCACGGCCCCCGGCAAACATACCCCGCACATGATCGAGGAAGCGCTCTCGTGGCACGCGCGCTACCTACGTGAAGGCACCATGCGAACCTCATGAGACTTTCGCGGGCGCAAGCGCAATCCGTTTGATTACCTCCGACCTGGCCCGAGTTCATTGTTGATGTGGGTATCGCATCGATGCAGTTTCTTTTGATAATGAGACCTTCGACGGACTGGCCAATTTGTCTTCCCCACAACTATGAGCAACATCAGTGATGTTGCTCGCAGAGAGCCCTTTACTCAGAAAGGCCCGGGCACCGCAGCGAAGTCCGTGAATGAACTTAGAAGCGACCCGCCAGATTTCTCGGCCACGATGTGGGCCCGGCACTTCTATCTCGAACTGCATTGGTCGACAGGTATGTTTCGTCAGCTCGCGTCGACCTAGTTTCACCGCGACGCGGGACAGAACGTCGTCACCCCGGCAAGTGGGTCTCGCTCTTGTAGACCTTGCAGAGCGCCGCGCGTTGGTTGGCGTCCAAGTCCGCGTCAGGATGCGTGTCAGGAATGCGTCCTCGACCGGCGTCATTGTCGTGTGATGGAGGGAGCTTGAGGTAGCCCTTTCCGGCCGCCGCGACCAACTCCTTCATCGTGCACGTGGGGCTCGCGACACTGTGCCCGCACCCCGCCAAGAACAGTGAGCTCGTGGCGAGGACAGCCACGGTCAGAGTCGTCCGCGCCGCCCAATGACTTCTTGATTGACGGCGCGTAAGCATCTTCTCATCTTTCCACCAGGTCCTGCCGCTTTCGGAGTATGGATACGCCTAAGTATCCGCTAAAGGGAGCTTTGACTCAAGACACAGGAACTCTTCGGAGTCCGTAGGCCCGAGGCAACCGATCCGCAACCTTGCGCTGTGGGAGTAGCCCGGCCAATATCTGACTGATCACTTGGGCGTTACTCTCGTCCGATGGTGAATTCCAAAAAGAACGATGACGCCGACAAAGAGCCGCGAGCAAGCGAAATGAACGCGATCACTGACAACGCCCCACCCACCGACGTCGAAGCACTCAAGATAAACGAAATTCTGTACGCAAAGTACTACGACGCCGCGGGCCTCACGTGGTGGTGGAACAGTCCCAATTCCGAACTGGATGGGCAGACGCCGCACCAAGTGTGGCTTGCGGGGTCAAATACCGACGCGATTGAGACGATCGAGATGGCCGCTAACGCCGCGCCCCAAATGGGACACGCCACTTAGTTATCGTCAAAATCACTGGTGTCGGAAGGTCGGCGGGCACAATCCGACTGGCGGATTGAACATTGGTAGATCGAAAGTTAGGTTCGTCCCGGGCGACAGCGGTGTTGTTGGCAGATACTCAGGTTTACTGGCATCAGTACGGCGTTTGAACCCGTTGAATCTCCGCCCGCGACGATGACGTCACAGAAATTAATCATCGACTGTACGGCGGAGCTGGAGCGCCAGGCTGGGGACGACGAAGGACGCGAGGAAGATCGGCAGAAAACTCTTCCCGGTGCATCGGAAGGCGACGGTTTGGCTTTCGGCGGCGTCGAAGGTCTGAATTCGGCTGGAATTTCGACCACTGCGAACTTGCAGCGTGTGACCTCCAGATGCGATTGGAATCTCGATCGTGTCATTCATGTCGAGAGATCCGGCACGCTGACCGTCAACCACGATGTCGTACGGGCCACGTCGGACCTCTACTCCGATTGATTTATGCGTCAGTCTCAGCGTTGCGACCATTGTCAATCTCCTCTTGTTCCTGGAAGACGTTTCTGTGGATGCTGTGGAAATTTCCTCGCAGACCTTCACTGGATGTGTCGAAGGCCCGACACAACAGTTCTAATGGGTCCGGACGCCGGCAGTATCGCCCAAGATGCAACTGATCTCGAAGATCAAACGCGTTAGCGGCCGACGATTTTTGCAGCCAAGACGACCGGGCAATTGTTGAGTGCGTCTCAGACCGAAGCCCGACTACCAATCATGAATCGCCATCGTTATGTCGATCTAGGGATCTGGTGCTGAGAAGTGCAGTCGATGAGCGAACCCAATCCGCAATCAGCAGGTGAATCGCCCCGGGAAAGTTGGAGAGTGCTCTCTATAAAACCCGGGGCGAATCACTCCGAACACGTCATCACGATGGCGCAGATTGACTGATGAGAACCGCGCAATTATCTCAGCTGTTCTCACGAGTGTCCTCCGTCAGCGGCTCACCGATGATTTTCGGACGCACTCGTAGTCTAAATAATGTGGCCACGCAAAAATTGACCACCGAGGACGAGGAGGCGCTGTTCGCGCGCGACCGCGACGAAGGGGCCTACGAGGTGATGGCGCCTTGAGAGAAAAGATTTCACGCACGACGAAGTCGACGGCAGATCTTTGTCCTCCTCATCGCGCTACGAATGGGCCAGCTGACTACGGAGCGACGGCAACATTTCTGATGGTGCCGAGATGTTCGATGGACGTCACGATTTCGTCGCCCGGCTTTAGGTAAAGGGGCGGTGTGCGCGCTCGGCCGACACCCTCAGGCGTTCCGGTGAAGATGAGATCACCACGGCGAAGTTCGCACACCGACGAGAGGTAGGCGATGAGTTCGGCGACTGGGAACACCATGTCGCTCGTATTCGAGTCCTGCATTGTCTCGCCATTTACACGGGTCACGATTGAAAGCTCGTTGGGGTTGGGAATCTCCTGAGCCGTCGTCAGCCACGGACCGATTGGTCCAAAGTTCTTGAAGGACTTCGCCAGCGAGAACTGCGGAGGTGATCCTCGATACTGCCACTCGCGTTCCGAATAGTCCTGACCTACGCAGTAGCCCGCGACGCCAGCGATGGCATCGTCGACACTGACCTCTCGAAGGGTTGCGCCAATAATCACGACTAATTCCGCCTCGTAGTCCGTCGAGGCACCGGGTATCGGCAGTGATTCGTTCGGCCCACAGATCGACGAAGGGAACTTAGTAAACACCATGGGCTGTTTTGGCACTTCCGCACCTGTTTCTGCCGCGTGATTGCGGTAGTTGAGACCTATGGCGAAAATCTGGCGCGGATTGACGACGGGGCCAAGTCGTGGGTCGAGCGCGAATTCCTCGATCGCGACGTTCTGTGTGAGCGAAGGTTGGGCTGAACGGTACCAGGCGTCAAGTTTGTCAAGTTGACCCAGGCACTTGTCAATCGAAGCCGAGAAAGCTCCGTTCGAGGCACCGGCAACGTCGACAAGACCGTCATTGGCAACGATCGTCGCGCGTCCGTCAAGGTTGGCCAGTCGCATGATGCTCCTTCTTCACTGGGTGATGTCCTGCGAATCCTACCGAGACGAAGGGTGAATTCGTGACGAAATACGACGGCTCCATCGTTAGTCGAAATCAGTCAATCCGGTAGAATCGACGAGTTGAGGCCGGTCGAGACGGCTGGCGTTCGTGGCGTCAATAGGGACGTCGACGAAAAGGAAGTGCCGAGAGAGGGTGATTCCGGCCATTGGCCGGACACAGTATGGACAAGAAGGATCCCTTCGTCTTACGTCACCTCGCCGACGTCCAACCGGAACTGTGGTGGCTGGACTCGGACCCATTGGAACCGGCGCCACACTCAGCGCTCATCGGTGACATCGGCGCCGACCTGTGCGTCATAGGTGCGGGTTACACCGGACTATGGACCGCGCTGCTCGCCAAAGAGCGTGACCCCGAGCGTGAAGTGGTGCTCGTTGAACAATACGAGACCGGGGCGGGCGCCTCGGGGCGCAACGGCGGATTCTGTTCGGCATCACTCACCCACGGTTACCTCAACGGTGTTCGACGCTTTCCCGACGAAATCGAACTGATCCAACGCCTCGGCCGAGAGAACCTCGATGAGATCGAAGCGACTATCGCTCGCTACGGCATCGAGTGCAATTTCGAGCGCACCGGAGAACTCCAGGTCGCCGTCGCCCCCTGGCAGTTCAAAGGAATGGCCGAACAAGCTGAACGCCGAAACGCCATGGGTGACACGGTCGAAGTGCTCAGCCAAGAAGAGGTGCAATCGCGCGTGCACTCCCCCTCCTACGTCGGGGCGCTCTTCGATCACGACGGCACCGCGCTGGTGGACCCCGCTCGCCTGGTGTGGGGCCTCGAGCGTGTCTGCATTTCACTCGGCGTCAAGATCTTCGAGAACTCCAAGGTCGAATGGCTGGAGGACTTGCACGACGCCGTGCGTGTCCACACCCCCTACGGGGCCGTGACCGCCGCGCGCGTCGCGCTCGGAACGAACGTCTTTCCGCCGCTACTGAAGAAGACGCGCAAGTACGTCGTTCCGGTCTACGACTACGTCATGGTCACCGAACCACTTTCCGAGGCCCAAATGGAGAGCATTGGCTGGTCGGGACGAGAGGGCATCGCGGACTCGGGCAACCAGTTCCACTACTACCGCCTTACGAGTGACAACAGCATCCTCTGGGGCGGCTACGACACGATCTATAACTTCCGCGGGAAGGTTCGCCGCGAGTACGAGTTCAACTCCGAGACCTACGCGACGCTCGCCGGTCATTTCCTCAAGACGTTCCCGCAGTTGGCCGGAATCAAGTTCACGCACGCCTGGGGTGGGGCCATCGACACGTGCACTCGGTTCTCGCCGTTCTGGGGAACGTCGCACGAGAACAAAGTGGCCTACGTCCTCGGCTACACCGGGCTCGGAGTCGCCTCGACCAGGTTCGGCGCCGCGACGATGCTCGATCTGTTGGACGGACTCGAGACCGACCGCACTCGACTGACGATGGTTCGCAAACGTCCGATGCCGTTTCCGCCCGAGCCCTTCAAGTGGCTCTTCATTCGAATCACGCAGTCCGCAATCAAGTACGCCGATGAACACGAAGGCCGCCGCAACCTCTGGCTCAAACTCATCGACCTGTTCGGTCTGGGCTTCGACTCGTAGTTGCGAAGCCCCGACCGAGCGTGTGGCGCGCCAGGGTTAATTGGCCAGTGAGTAGATCACCGTGACCTGCACGTTGACGGGCTGGC